>ERZ773107.1178-NODE-1178-length-25082-cov-7.353938_pt1 | contig 25082 bp, 10 predicted proteins | sample MGYA00580571_ERZ773107 | MGnify/ENA primary metagenome ERZ773107 (study PRJEB29015, sample SAMEA2737843) | human gut metagenome | biome: human gut; feature: human-associated habitat; material: faeces | place: China | collected 2012 ... | reverse complement strand
CGGACTGCGGCGACCTGCAGCCGTTCGAGCTCTGGACGCTGCGTGAGAGCTGGTTCAAGCTCACGGGCGCGGGCGACCTGCGCACGATCCCGTTCCGGCGTGCGGCCGGGGTGCTCGTCCCGCCGGAGGCGGGGGCGCTCTGCCGCGTGTATGACGGCATTCCCGGCTGTATGGCCGCCGTGTGCTCGCTTGCCGAGCAACCGCCGGAGCGGCTGCAATTCGTGCCGCCGCGCGAGATTTGCACTTGAAATATGCGCCCGGCTGTTGTATAATCAAACGACCGCATTTGCCGGTGTGATGGAATTGGTAGACGTGCTTGACTCAAAATCAAGTGCCGCAAGGCGTGCCGGTTCGAGTCCGGCCACCGGCACCACAACGTCAGAAGAAGCCAGCATCGTTCCGTTTCCGCCTCGCGGCGAAAACTGCACGATGCTGGCTTCTTCAACATATGATGGATATTCAGTTTCGTTTGGAGAAGGAGAGTGGAAAAACGGCGAAAGAGGGAAAGAACATCTTCCGCCGGATCCTTCTTACAAAATGAGTTGGGAACCGGTAATTGGCGCTGGTTTGGTTGTCATATGTACTGTTGGCATAATAGCTGTTGCTGCCGATGATCTCACAGGCGTAGGAGTTGCGGATGACTTTCTCTTTGGGCCACTTGGAGCAGGTGTAGGTGAAGGGCTGATCATGATCTTTGGATGACTAAAGGAGACATATATGTGGAATGACATTGCAAACGAAAATGATTTAAAAAACTTTATGGATGCTATGTGTGGTTTCCATGACAGTTGCATAAAGGAGATCAAATACATTAGCGGTGCGTATGTGAATGAAAAATTAAGTATGTCGCCGGTCAATAGCCAAAGAATATTGAGCGTGATCATTCAACGGCAGTTTGAAAACCCATCTGTGGTTGAAATGCAATTTGTGGGGCTAAAGTATTTAAAACTATTTCCAAATGACGAAAACTATACCTGTGAAATACTTGATGCAACTATGATTTTCAAAGAAGATTGCATTTATTGGTGTGATTGCGGTGGGTTATCAGTAAAGGATATAGAAAGCTATACAGGTACTACAATATGTGCATCAAAAGTTCGGTGGAGAGCCGTGGATGAATATATTGGTCCGAATGAAATTTATGTGACAATTTAGAGTTAAATCGAGAAAGCGGGCGGTGCTGTTGCACCGCCCGCGTTTTGTTTCTTTGGCGGGGTAGCGCGCTGCTAAGAAAACCAGACAAAAAGGAACAAATTCCGTTGACACGCCTGCGGATTCTGGGTAAAATTACACAAAGCCTGCGCGAAAGCGGGCAAGTTTTGTGTGATATTTGCAAAAGCGGGGTAAAGGACCATGAAAGAAGGCGTAAAGAAAAGCATATCCCTCATCCTTGTGCTGACGCTGCTGGTGCAGCTGCTGCCGGTGGTGGCATTCGGTGTCGGCGACGAAACAAACGATCTGGACATCAGTACAGACAGCGAAACGGTGTCCATGAAGGACGACGATGCGGAGATCGTCGGCGAGGAGGACGCGCTGCGCGAGGAGTCCGTAAAGCATTTCCGGCTGCGGGACGGGGGCTACATGCTGGTGGAGTACGAGACGGCAGTGCACTACCAGACGGCGGACGGGTCCTGGGAGGAGATCGACAACACGCTGCAGAAAACCGGTCAGCAGTATGTTGCCCAGGCGGGAGACATGACGCGGAAATTTGCCGCGTCGCTCGACAGCGGCTTCCTGTTCGAGACGGCGTATCAGGGGCAGAGCGTGTCGATGTCGCTGGCGCGGCGCAGCAGCCGCGACGTTGTGGCGGTCGCGCCGGACGTTCCAGCAGCGGAGGAAACGGCAGCCCCCGAAGAAACAGCGGCATCGGAGACTGCCGACCAGCTGCAGGAGGCGGAGCAGACGGAGGCAGACCAGACGCAGGAGCCCGCGGAAGCCGCGGCGGAGACGGATGCGCCGCAGCAGGAGACGGCAGAGGAGCTGCCGCTGCTGGACGACGCGGCGTATACGCTGGTCACGTCCACGGCGGCGGCCAGGATGGAAAACCCGGGGGCCAAAATGCGCACCTTCAGCAAGCTGGCGGAGAAAGACAAGATCCAGCCGCAGAAAATCCGCTCCAGCGTTGCGTTCGACAACGTGATGGACGGCGTCAGCCTGCTGTACCAGAACTATGGATATAACGTAAAAGAGAGCATCATCATCGAGAAGCCGCAGGAACAGTATGCCTACTCGTTTGTGCTGAACCTGCAGGGCCTGACGCCGACGCTTGAGGCCGACGGCTCTGTGCTGCTGCGCGGTGCCGACGGCGAGCCGGTCTACGAGATCCCGGCACCGTATCTGGCGGATGCCGACGGCGCAACGTCACTGGAGGATGCCGCCTACAAGCTCGAGCGCGTCTCGGGCGGTTATCTGCTGACCGTGGAGGCGGACCCGGAGTGGATGAACGCGCCGGAGCGTGCCTACCCCGTGACGCTCGACCCGACGATCCTGCTGCACAACAAGGGCAACGTTCTGACGACGTTCATCCGGTCGGCATGGCCGGGGTCTGTTGCCCCGAATTCTGCAGATCAATTTGTCGGGTATAGGGCAAACGAAGGATATGATGCCTGTAATATTTATGTTCAGTTTGCAAACCTGCCGGAGATTCCGCAAAATTGTGTTCCAATTAGCGCGCAATTGGCAATGTATAACGCCGGCTTTTTCACATCCGATGGTGTAGGCTGTGCGGCTCCGGATGGATCATTGACGGTGGAAGCGCATGAATGGCCCGCTGCGGTTAGCGATGTTTCCGGTCTGACTTGGTATCTGGTCCATTTTGGCTCTACACCTGTTAACGAAGAAACCATTGACTACCAAAAATTAAGTAAGGAAACTCTTGGGGAATACGTCACATGGGACATCACGCGCACGGTCATGCAGTGGTACCAGAAGCAGAACGAAGGCGACACGAGCGGCGGGCGCGGCGTACTCCTCGAGGGAATTGACGGTCGTGAGAATTATCGCGTAGCGAACCTGATCGGCAGCGGATACCACGACCACAGCCCGTATTTTGCGGTGTACTACCGCAATCCGGTCGGTCTGGAGAGCTATTATACCTATCAGGAGGCATCGGCGGGAAAAGCGGGTGACCTCTCCATCCACAACTTCACGAACCAGTTTACGCTCGACCGTGCGGATGTCTCCCTCTCGCTGGAGCCGGCATCCTATGCGCTGCGCCACATCTATAATAGCGCCACCTCCGGCATCGAATTTTCCAATAACGAGGCGGGCGGTATTCACACCTGTGACTACACGTCCATGCAAGTCGGTGTCGGCTGGAAGCTCTCTGCGCAGCAGACGGTGGTGGAGTGCAAGGTCGGCGACGAGACGTATCTGGTCTACAACGACGAGGACGGCACCGAGCATTACTTCAGCAAGACGGCGACCAACACGTATGAGGACGAGGACGGCCTCAGCCTGAAGATCGTCAAGTCCACCAGTGGCGGCAATACGATCTATACCATGACGGATATGGACAAGTACCACACGTGGGTGTTCCACAACGGCTACCTGATCTCCGTCACGGACAACAACAGCAACACGATCTATTTCGCCTACAACGCAGCGTACAGCAGCGGCGGCAGCGCGTGGAAGCCGGTCAAGGGTTCTGCCAGCAACCGGCTCGTGCAGATCGTCATGGACATCAACAGCAGCAGCAACGACAATCCGAGGACGCTCCAGACGGTCGCGAACCTGGCCTACAGCGGCGACCGGCTCTCCAGCGTGACGGACTACGCCGGTCGCAGCACGAACTACAGCTACGACTCCGGCGGACACCTGACGCAGGTGACCTATGCAGACGGCACGTCCGCGTCCTACGAGTATTACTCGAGCAACGGCCGCCTGTCGACGCTGTATGATGCCGAGAGCCAGTACGGACTGGACATTACCTACACCTACAATCTCGGCGTCGTGTCCACGTTCCGCGTGCAGGAATTTGCCAACACCTCGGGGGCAAAGCAGACCGGCAGCGCCTTTCATGCCTACCGCAACGGCATCCACCAGACATCGTACCGCTTCTACGGGCCGGACCATACCCGGGACACGGCCGACGACACGGTCATGACCTGCGTGCTCGACCATTTTGGTAAGACGATCTGCACCTATGACAGCAACACGGACTACTCAGAGATCATCGGCACCAGCGCCGCCAACTATACGGACAACAGCGGCACCAGCAAAACGAACAACCGCCTGACCGGCGCGGCGGCTATGGGTATATCGTCGTTCAACATGCTGTCCAACTCCGGATTGGAGACCTGCACAGGCAACGCTGCGGACAACTGGGCGCAGCTTTCATTCAGCACGTCTGCCTCGGCGGGTACACAGTCCGGAAACAAGGCGCGCCTTGGCAAAGCCTCAATTAAAACCACGGCGCGCGGCAGCGGCATGTATCAGGAAGCCACCCTGCAGGCAGGCACAACGTACACCTTCTCAGGCTATGTGAACACATGCGACATGACCGCGTTTGATTCCAACGGCAGCGTGTATCTTGCGGCACTCACGGCCGACCAGATCGCGGATCTGTCGCAGGCGTGTGCCTCGCCGTGGAAAAGCGAACAGGTGAACTACAAAACGGATGCCTCGATCAACCGCGGCTGGGAGAAGATCAGCGTGACGTTCATGCCGGAGACGTCGGGCACATACTACATGGCGTTCCTGCAGGATCGAGCGGACGGCACGGCCTGTTGCGACGACCTGCTGCTGGAAGAGAGCGAGGCCGCCTCCGAGATCAACCTGGTGCAAAACGGCAGATTTGCGTGGCTCGTCAACGGGAAACCGGAAGGCTGGGTCCCAAACAGTTACACGATCAGCGATGAGCACCCGGTCGGCCAGCCGCTGAGCAAATCCATGCGTGTCAGCAACACGATGAACGGCTACGCGCGCACGCACCAGGTCATCCCGCTCAATCTCCTGGCAGATGAGGCGACGTTCCTGCTCTCCGGCTGGGGCAAGGCAAACTCCGTCGGCGGCACGGCCCGCAAGCATGAGGACGGCGACGAGCGGTATTTTGGCCTTGTCGCGGAGATTGCCTACACCGACGGCACGACCGAAAACCAGTACGTGAGCTTCAACGGGGACTACGCGGACTGGCAGTTTGCATCGGGCGTCATCGTGCCGGGCAAGCGCGACAAGTGGGTCCAAGAGATCACGGTGCGCTGCGCCTATGACTACAACGCCAACGACGCGTACTTCACGAACATTAGCCTCGTGCTCGAACCGGCGGAGACCTACAGCTACGACAGCAAGGGCAACCCCATCGCGGCAACGGACGGCAGCGCCAAGACGGCCAGCGAGTTCTTCGCCGACTCCCAGCGCCTCAAGAGCTACACCACGCCCAGCGGCGCAAAGCACACGCTGGGGTACGACGCAAGCAACAACCTGCAGGAGGATACGCTGGCCGGCCTGACGAATTATACCTACCACAACGATTCCGGCAGCCCCACGACGAGTATGACGCGCAAGGGGTACAGCGGAGATTACCTCAAGTCCCAAAATGTCTACGACAGTACCGGCCGTTTCCGCACGCTGGCCATAGATGCAAACGGTGTGCAGACAGGCTACACCTATGACGGTACAACGCTGCAGCTCACCAGCGTCCATGGCTCCGGCGGAGCGACTCAGACCTATACCTACCAGTCCGGCCGCGACCGCGTGTCGCAGACGGCGATCGACCAGACGGCTGCACTTACCTACCGGTACGACCGCGCCCAGCTGACCGACCTCATCCGCAAGGCGTTCCCGCAGGCGGCGGATGCCGACGGGCAGAACGTCAACCCCTTCTGGCAGCACTACCTGCTGGGCTACGACGCCTTCGGCAACATGACGCGCGTGCAGGTCTGCGCCTCGAGCGCGGAGCGAGAGGGGCATACCGCGCCCGTCACCCTCGCGTCGTATACATATGAGGGCAACGTCAATAACGGCCGGCTGGCCACGATGACCTACGGCAACGGCGACAGTGTCAGCTACACCTATGACGCGTTTGACAGGCAGCGCACCGCCGCGTATAATGACGGTACAACATACCACTACGACTACAGCGGCGACAACGACCTTGCGCGGCAGTACGTCACGGACGGCAGCGGCGCGGTCACGGAGCAGTACAGCTACCAGTATGACAGCCTCGGCCGGCTCATCCATTCGCGCCAGTCGACGGGCGACGGCACACTCGTGCAGCTCACGCAGCACATGTACGACAACGCAAACCGGCTCACATCGCAGTCGTGGCAGTTCGGCGGCGACACGTTCCGGCAGAGCTATACCTACACCGGCCAGAATAGTGACGGCAAACAGGTCGATGGCACGATCAGCGCCATCACGACCACGATTCCGGACCGGAGCGCCATCACGTCCGAATACAAATACAATGACCTCCGCCAGCTGAAGTCCAAGAGCGTCACCGGGCCCGGCCAGAACGGGAAGCAGACCAAGGTCTATGACCGCACCTATACCTATGCGGTCATCGCGGAGGATGACGGCTGCAACCGGATGGGCACGCGTCTGGCGAGCACGGGCTATACGTTCGGCTCAAGCAGCCGCGGCTTCACGTATACCTACGACGCAGCCGGCAACATCTCCAGGATCGTCACTGCGGGCACGAGCGTGCCCAAGGCGGCGCAGTTGAAGGAGTATACCTACGACGCGCAGGGCCAGCTGGTGTCTGAGAAGAACAGCAGCAAGACGACCTTCCTCTATGCCTACGATACGGCGGGCAACATCCGGAGTATTACGAAAGACGGCACGGTCACAAAGTCCTTCGGCTACACGAATGCCTCGTGGCCGGACCTGCTCACGAGCGTGACGGCAAACGGTACGACCAAGGACGTCCTGTATGAGGGGCAGTCGCAGACGAGCGACCTCCCATCCTCCGGCAACCCGGTCACATATTACAACGGCAAGGACTATACCTTCACGTGGACGAAGGGCCGCCAGCTCGCCTCCGCGACGGTCGACGGGAAGCAGGTCTCCTATACTTATGACATGTCCGGTGTCCGTACCAGCAAAACGGTCAACGGCACGACGTACAACTACACCACGCTCTCCGGCAAGGTCATGCGGCAGACTTGGGGCAACAAGTCTCTCGAGTTTGTCTACGACGACGGCAACCAGCCGTTCGCCATGATCTATAACGACGGCTCGACCTCGACGCTCTACTACTACGTCCTCAATGCGCAGGGCGACGTCATTGCCCTTCTGAATTCCGCCGGCGCGCTCGTCGCGTCTTACAACTACGGCGCGTGGGGCAACTACTCCGTGCATGGTGCTGACGGCAAAAAGACTACGGATGCTACCTTCATCGGGCACATCAACCCGCTGCGCTACCGTGGTTACTATTACGACCGTGAGACGCGCCTTTACTACCTCCAGAGCCGGTACTACGACTTTGCCAACTGCCGGTTCATTAATGCGGATGGGTTGCTTGGAATTACCACTTTCCTTGGATGCAATTTGTTTTCCTATTGCAATAATAATCCAATAAATTGCGTGGATCCCTTAGGAACTATGGCTGCCGAAGCGATTACTGCTGCAACTAATTTTTGGAATCCTGTTGGATGGGTTGCAGCAACAGTTCTTGGTATTGAAATACTGGTAACGGGAATAGCTATAATTGGCGCAGGGATGGATTATTTAGAGAGCCGTAGGAATAGCTCAGGTTCTAACTCGAAGGCCGACCCAAAACCATCATCCAATAAAAACCCTAGCAAAAATGATAGTCGAAAGTCAAAGAAGACTTCCAAACAGACCGGAAAAGAAAGGGCCACAGATAAGCCTAGTTATGTAAACAAAGGAATGGTGGATCGCTCTTTGTCTGCACAACAAAATGCAAAGGATATTTTAAACAACCAGTTTGGCCCCGGAAATTGGAACAAAGGGCCTGGTAGCGATTTTAACAAAATTGTGAAATGGATCAATAGAAGTGGGTTGTTTGTGTGGTCTTTAGGAAATACAGATCGGTTACAAGCAGATGAAAATGGAGATTATTTCATTTTCCTTTATTCGGAGGGGATAATGTCATGAAGATTTATGAACTGGTACATATGCATAGAGCGGAAGTGCTATCAGATGGTCGTTTTCACTGCGGAGACATTGCAATCCTTGGCTTTTTTAAATCATTAGATGAGGTTTCTACAACAATTAAGTTCTATAAAAACATTGAGGGCTTCCGGAATTATCCTAATGGATTTGTTGTCTTTGAGCACGAAATAGAGGGAGATGAGGCAAGCATCTACGTTGCATTTTTTTACATGCATGATGAAGAATATGAATTTGAATACAGCCGGGATCTCGGTATATTCACATGTGAGAGCGACGCTTGTCATGCTATAAAAAACTTTCGGCAGAACAACCTGATAAATTGGGATAATGACAAACTAGTAGCGGAATCCGGTGTAGATAAATATGTTCTTGGTGAGATGAACTGCACAGATGGTTTCGAGTTTTGAGCATGAGTATTAAAAAATACGGATAAAATTTTGCGAGAGATTTGCAAAATAGTAATTCGTTGCGGGCGGTGCTGATGCACCGCCCGCGTTTTATTTTCCTATTGACAACACCGGCCGCTTCCGCGCGGCATCCGAGGATGCCAACGGCGTCACGACGGAGTACGGGTATGAACCCAGTACCGCGCAGCTGTTCTCGACGACGGCGGCCAACGGTACGCAGCAAGGCTACCGGTACTATGCAGGCAGCGACCGCACTGCCTTTACCTACATTGGCGGTACGGCCTCGATCGACTATGCCTACGACCGCGCGCAGCTGACCGACCTCATCCGCAAGGCGTACCTAGGCACGACGGGTTACTGGCAGCACTACCTGCTGGGCTATGACACCTTCGGCAACATGACGAGCGTGCAGGTCTGCGCCTCGAGCACGGAGCGAGAGGGGTACACCACGCCCATCGACCTTGCGACCTACGAATATGAGGGCAACGTCTATAACGGCCGTCTGGCGAAAATGGCCTACGGCAACGGCGACAGTGTCAGCTACACCTATGACGCGTTTGACAGGCAGCGCACCGCCGCGTATAATGATGGCACGACGTACCACTACGACTACAGCAGCGACAACGCCCTCACGCGGCAGTACGCCACGGGCAGCGACGGCAAGATCACGGAGCAGTACAGCTACCAGTACGACAGCCTCGGCAGGCTTATCCATTCGCGCCAGTCGACGGCCGACGGCTCGCTCATTCAGGTCACGCAGCACATGTATGACGATGCCAACCGCATGACGTCCCAGACGTGGCGGTTCGGCACGGGCCTGTACCACCAGCAGTATTCCTACACCGGCGTCAAGGCCGACGGCGCGACCGACGGCTCGGTCGACGGTACGATCAGCGCCATCACGACCACGATTCCGGGCCGGAGCGCCATCACGTCTAAGTACGAGTACAACGACCTCCGCCAGCTTGAGAAAAAGATGGTCACGGTGCCTGACCAGAACGGGAAACAGACTAAGGTCTATGACCGCACCTATACCTATGACCGCATCGCGGCTGACAGTGGCTGCAACTGGATGGGCACGCGTCTGGCGAGCACGGGCTATACGTTCGGCTCGAACAGCCGCAGCTTCACGTATACCTACGATAACTCCGGCAACATCTCCAGGATCGTGACCGCAGGCACGAGCGTGCCCAAGGCGGCACAGTTGAAGGAGTATACCTACGACGCGCAGGGCCAACTGGTGTCTGAGAAAAACGGCAGCGGCACGACTTTCCTCTATGCCTACGACACGGCGGGCAACATCCGCAGCATCACGAAGGACGGCACGGTCACGAAGTCCTTCGGCTACACGAATGCCTCGTGGCCGGATCTGCTCACGAGCGTGACGGCAAACGGTACGACCAAGGATGTCCTGTATGAGGGGCAGTCGCAGACGAGCGACCTCCCATCCTCCGGCAACCCCATCACGTACTACAACGGCAAGGACTATACCTTCACGTGGACGAAGGGCCGTCAGCTCGCCTCCGCGACGGTCGACGGCAAGCAGGTCTCCTATACCTACGACATGTCCGGCGTCCGCAACAGCAAAACGGTCAACGGCACGACGTACAATTACACCACGCTCTCCGGCAAGGTCATGCGGCAGCAGTGGGGCAATAAGTCCCTCGAGTTCGTGTATGACGACGGCAACCAGCCGTTCGCCATGATCTACAACGACGGCTCGACCTCGACGCTCTACTACTATGTCCTAAACGCGCAGGGCGATGTCATCGCGCTGCTGAACGCGAACGGCACGCTCGCCGCGTCCTACAACTACGGCGCGTGGGGCAACTATTCCGTGCATGGTGCTGACGGCAAAAAGACCACGGATGCCACCTTCATCGGGCACATCAACCCATTGCGCTACCGTGGTTATTACTACGACCGCGAGACGCGCCTCTACTACCTCCAGAGCCGGTACTACGACTTCGCCAACTGCCGGTTCATCAACGCGGACACCTTCGCTACCACCGACGCCAACGGTTTCCTCAGCGCCAATATGTTCGCATATTGTGAGAATAACCCGATCATGTGGATTGATCCAACGGGACACTTCTTAAGCGAAATTATAGGCTTTGTCAAAACGGCGGTGGATGAGATTGGAAAGGCAGTAGGGGCTTTGTCACCTGTATATGCTGTCCGCGATGGAGCAACACATGACAGGCGGTAAAATCAGTCGTAATAAAATGGGATGGAGCTAAATGATGGTTAGTATTGACTATATAATGAGCTTGCTTGACTGGAATAATAGCACAGAGCAACAAACACAGGGCATTGAGTTGGCGAAAAGGGTAAAATGTCTAAACGTCTTTTTGCAACCTAATAATTACTGCTATGGGAAAAATGTTTGGGGGAATTGCGCAAAAATTCTATCTGCAAGATCGAATGAGGAACTATCTCCATACTTGACTGAATTAATGATGTGGCTGCAAGACATGAATTGGCCAGGCGCGTTCTGTATATTTGAAAGACTGAAAGGACTGGTGAGTGATCCGTATTTTGAGCGTTCATATACAGAGTGCCTTAAATGTGCCAATGCATTAGAGGATGAAAGTTGGATGAACAACTTGAGGCTGATTAAAGAACAGCGCTGAAATGCATGAAAGCGTGGATTGCTATTGGATTTGCAACGCTGTGGTTATGTGATGCGGAGCAACTATAATGGCTACAATACTTATCTTGTATTATCGGGCGGTGCTGATGCACCGCCCGCATTTTATCTACGTCATCCTGCATGCCCCAGCGCCGCAGCACGCAAAAAAGCACCCTCTCGGGTGCTTTTTTGCATGTTTGTCCCGGCTCACTCGCCGAGCTTTGCGAGCATGGCCTCGCAGACCTCGTCCATGTCGCCGACGATGCCGTAGGTGCAGTAGTTGAAGATTGCCGCCTCGGGATCGGTGTTCACGGCGACGACCACGTCTGCATCCGAGAAGCCCGTGACGTGGTTGACCGCGCCCGACACACCGAACGACAGCAGCAGCTTCGGCTTGACCACGGCGCCGGACTGCCCGATGACGAGCTTGAACGGCAGCACGCCGCGGTCGAACACCGGGCGCGTGCAGGCAAGCTTGCCGCCGAGGCGCTCGGCCAGACGGCGGTAGCGCGGCAGGGCATCCGCCCCCTTGATCGCGTTGCCGACGCAGACGATCACGTCCGCGTCCGCGATGTTCAGGCTCTCGTCGAGATCGTCAGCGCGGAAGTCAAGGATCTCGGTGCGGATGTCCGCGACCGGGAAGTCGATGTGCTCCTCGATCACTTCGTGTGCGCGCGCGCCGCAGGGGACGCACTTGAACGTGCCCGGGCGGATGGTGCCGACCTGCGGGCGCGCGACCGGCACGGTGATGACGGCCATCATCTTGCCGCCGACGGCGGGCTCAACGAACTCGATGTCCGTCGTCTTGGGATCCCAGACAAGCTCGGTCGCGTCCGAGGTGCAGCCGGTGCCGAGACGCGCGGCGAAGCGCGGTGCAAAGTCGCGCCCGTTGATCGTGCCGCCGACCATGACCGCCGTGGGCCGGTATTTCCGGCACAGGACGGTGAAGAGGTTGGTGTACGCATCGTTATTAAAGTAGTCATAGCCCGTGCCGGTTACGTGGATGATTTTGTCCACGCCGCAGTCGAGCACGCGCTGCAGCTCGCCGTCCGAGATGCTGCCGACGATGACCGCAACGAGTTTCTCGCCGCTCGCGTCGCAGAGCCTGCGCGTTTCCGAGCACAGCTCGAGCGAGACCGGCAGCACGCTGTCGCCGTCGCGCTCGATGAAGACCCACATATCTTTATAATCTGTTTTATTCACTGCCTTCACCTCCTCAAAGCACATCCGCGATCAGGCTGAAGAGCCGATCCACGTTCTTTTCCGTGCTGCCCTCGTCGATCATGCTGCCCTTCGCGCCGACCTCCGGCGGATAGGTGCGCGGCACCTTCGTGGGGGAGCCGGGGTCGCCGATCTGCGCGGGGTCGAGCCCCGGGATGGTGGCCGTGCTGTAGACCGCGATATCCGCGGTGCGCGAGGCCTTCCAGCGCTTCAGGTTCGGGATGCGGGGGCGGAAGTTCGCCTTCTCGACTGTGAGCAGGCAGGGATACTTGGCGCGCAGCACCTCCGTGCCGCGCTCGAGGTCGCGCTCGGCCGTGATGGTGTGCGCGGCCGTGTCTACCTCGACGATCTTCGCCGTCGAGGAGATCTGGCTGGCACCGAAGCGCTCGGCCAGCTGCGAGCCCATCTGCCCGGTCGCGCCGTCGAGCGACTCCTTGCCGCAGAAGATGAGGTCAAAATCGCCGAGCTGCTTTGCCGCGCTCGCGATGACGTAGCTCGTGGCGAGGGTATCGGCGTTGGCAAACGCGCGGTCGGACAGCAGCACGGCGCGGTCCGCGCCCGCGGCGAGGCACTCGCGCAGCGCCTCCTTGGCCATGTCCGGCCCCATCGTGATGACGGTGACCGTGCCGCCGTGCGCCTCCTTGACGCGCACGGCTGCCTCGAGCGCGTTGGCGTCCAGCGGATTGAGGATCGCCGGAACGCCCGCACGGATCAGGCTGCCCGTGACGGGGTCCATCTTCACGAGGTTAATGTCGGGCACCTGCTTGACGCAAACAAGAATATTCAGCATGCTTCAGCCCTCCTCGACGTTGGTGCAGACCTTGCCGGGGTTGAGGATGCCCTTGGGGTCAAACACCTGCTTGATCGCCTGCATGAGCCCGAACGCCGTCTCGCCGGCGGACTCCACCAGGTACTGTTTCTTTGCGTGGCCAATGGCGTGTTCACCGGAGACCTGCCCGCCGAACTCGATGCACTTGGCATAGCATTTGTCCATGACGGCCTTGCTGCGGCGCTTGAACTCGTCGAGCTCCATGTCGTTGGCGCAGCAGTAGATGTGCAGGTTGCCGTCGCCCGCGTGGCCGAAGCTGCGGATGGTGATGCCCTCCGCCTTGCCGGTGGCGCGGGTGTAGACGAGAAACTCCGCGATGCGGTCGACCGGCACGACGACGTCCATCTCGTCGAGCAGCTTCGTGTCCGCCTCGATGACGGTCAGGAATGCGCTGCGCGCGGCCCAGACGTCCTTTTTCAGGCCGTCGGTCCAGACGACGAGCGTGTCGTACGCACCGCGCTGCTCGGCAAGCGCGCCGAGGCGGTCCATCTTCGCGGTCAGTTCGGCCTCGCTGTCACCGACGAGGGTGACGAGGATGTATGCACCGGCCTCTTTGCCGTCCACGACCGTGGGGAAGATGGTGTTGCCGGTGAACGCCGCCGAGGAATCGACGATGTCGCGCTCCATGAACTCGATCGACTGCGGGTCGAGGTTGGCCAGCTTGATCTGCGGTACGGAGGCGATGGCGGTCTCCACATCGGCAAACGGGAGAATGAGGCTCACGTTCATTTCCGGCTTGGGGATGAGCTTGAGCGTCAGCTCCGTGATGACGCCGAGCGTGCCCTCCGAGCCGATCATCAGATGCAGCAGGCTGTAGCCGGAGCTGGTCTTGCACACGGTCTTGCCGAGCTCCATGACTCTGCCGTCGGGCAGCACCACGGTCATGGCCAGCACATAGTCGCGCGTCACGCCGTACTTCACGGCGCGCATGCCGCCCGCGTTCGTGGACACGTTGCCGCCCACGGTCGCGGTCTTCTCGCCCGGATCGGGCGGGTACATCAGGCCGCGCGTGAGCGCGTCGGCCGCAAGATCGCACAGCAGCACGCCGGGCTGGATGTGCACGACGAGGTTGTTCATATCGTAGGAGAGGATCTTGTTCATGCGCGTCGTGCACAGCACCACACCGCCGCACAGCGGCACGCACCCGCCGACGAGGCCCGTGCCCGCACCGCGCGGCGTGACGGGGATGTCATTTTCGTAGCACACACGCAAAATCGCGGACACTTCCTCAGTGCTCTCGGCCTCACAGACCACCTCGGGATAATACTTGCCGTAGATGGGCATTTCGTCGTGGCTGAAGTCGTCTTTCACCGCATCGCCTGCGAAAAAGCGCTTCGCGCCCACGATGGCCTGAAGCTGCGCGGCAATTTCAGGTGTGACTTTCTTGTATTTCGTCATTTCTGACCTCCTAACTTGTTCTGAACTTATAAAGTAACACAATACAGGGGGTAGTTGTCAAGTATCCCCTGTGTGAAAAAATCATATTTTTACGCAAAAAAAGCTTCCGGCCCGAGATACGGGCCGGAAGCCCGGAATTATTGTTCTGCCTTCCCGAGTTTGGGAAGCGCAAGATGAAGCAAACGATTCGGAAATGTCTGCATTGGATCGCGAGCGACGCCAGACAAACCATAGCGGATGTGAAGTATGCTTTCCGGCGGCGCAGTCAACGCGTGCTGTTGGCAGTGCAGATGGCGGCGTGGGTCGTAATCTTGGCTGAGTTTATAATCATGAGCATTTGCCTTGATTATTCATGGTTTGGTGAGATCGTTGTTATCTGGTATTTTATATTGCTGATTACTGATTCTAAGCACTTGCTTAGTGTTATGCAGTGTGTTTTATCATGGATAGCAGCGGCGGCCTTTACAGTAGCCATTTTTGCGCATGAAATGGCGCTGTGGTGAAATTCACAATCAATACTTGAGATTCGCCGGCAGCAAAGAAATGCTGCCGGCTTTTTTCGCGGCAGTGTCAGGCACATAAAAGACACAGACTGGACACAGGTTCTTTTCAAAATCTTCAACATTCGCACCGGTACGGCGGATATACTAAGTGGGTGAATGAATGAGGGAGGTCTTGCACCATGTGTACCGCAGCGACTTACTGCAACGGCGATTTTTATTTTGGCCGCAACCTTGACTACGAATTTTCCTACGGCGAGCACGTGACGATCATGCCGCGCAACTATCCCATCCGCCTGCACAGCGGCGCGCTCGACCGGCATCATGCCATGATCGGCATGGCGCATATTCAGGATGACTACCCGCTTTATTATGACGCGGTCAACGAAAAGGGACTGTGCATCGCGGGGCTGAACTTCGTCGGCAACGCGGTGTATCCGCCGGTGACGCGGGGCGTGGCCTCGGTGCCGCAGTACGCGCTCATCCCATGGCTGCTCGGCACGTGCGCCAACATTTCCGAGGCGCGCAGTGCGCTCGCGCGCGTGGTCATCGACGGCACGCCCTTTGCTCCCGAGCTGCCGTGTGCGCAGCTGCACTGGCTCGTTGCCGACCGCAGCGGCTGCATCGCGGTCGAGGCCACGGCGGATGGTCTGCACGTTTATGATGATCCGGTCGGCGTGCTGACGAACAACCCGCCGTTTCCGCAGCAGATGGCTGCGCTGCGCAATTACACCCGCCTGAGCGCCAGCCAGCCGCCGGCAGATTTCTGCGGCGTGCCGGTCACGCTCGACAGCCGCGGCATGGGTGCGCTCGGTCTGCCGGGCGACCTGTCATCGCCCTCGCGCTTTGTGCGCGCGGCGTTCGTGCGCGCCAACGCCCGTTCGGAGCGGACCGAGGACGCCAACGTCAGCCAGTTTTTCCACATCCTCACGAGCGTGGAGCAGCAGCGCGGCTGCTGTGAGCTGGACGACGGTCAGTTTGAGATCACGCTCTATTCCAGCTGCTGCAACGCGGATCAGGGCATCTATTACTACACGACCTATGATAACCGCCAGATCACCGGCGTGAAGCTCCACGCAGCCGACCTCGACAGCGCGCGGCTCACGGCGTATCCGCTCGCGGACACGCAGCAAATCCGCTGGGAAAACTGAATCCAAACGCATGGAAAGACCGGGGCATCCGCTGGGATGCCCCGGTTTTCACAAGAGCAGATGCCGCGCATTTGCGCGGCATTGGGTCAGGCTTTGACCTTTTTCTTTCTCGGCTTTGGCAGCGGGGTGCACGCCGCAAGCACGGGGATGAGCACGTCGAGCAGCGCAGTGTTGTCGATGTCGAGCATGTAGTGCGGCCGCGCGCCGTCATAAGGCGTGCCCGTCCCGGCGTCAGGGAGCAGTGCCGCCGTTTCCGGCAGACACTTGACAAAAACCGTATTGTCGCACACGAGCAGGATCGGCTTGTCGTCAAGATAGACCATTGCGTCGCCGAACATTTTCCGGTACCGCACGGCGCCGAAGCGCGCGATCTGTTCGCAGACGAAGGTGAGATATTCTTCCGATGTGGCCATATGTGTACCTCCCTGATGTTTGCGCAATTATAAAGGATTTGCGCCCCGCCTGTCAACGCAGTCTGCCGGTCGGCAGAAAAAATTCTGCGATCCGGACACTGCATCTTGACAGCGCGGCTCAGTCCCGGTATAATTTTCACATCGCACGGTGTCCCGGCCGTGCAGGTGCTGCGCAGCGGCGCGTTTTTTTGAACCTTGAGTTAGACGAGCCTAACCTAATTGCATGTTTTTGGGATGCGGCGTCAGATCAAGCTGACGATATGTCCTTTTTCTTTGTCATAGGATTAGATACATCTAACCGACGTGGAAAATCCGTGCCATCCGCGCGGCAAGACGACCGGGAATCTTCACATGAAAGGAAAGGTGTTTGAACGAACATGAAGCAAACTGCAACTCGATCCATGCCGAAGCTGCTGAGCCTGCTGCTCTGCTTTGCCATGGTATTCTCTCTGCTGGCGCTGCCCGCACAGGCGGCAAAGGCGGATGCCTCGAGCGTCGACGGCACGTACACCGGTACGGGCACGGGGCGCAACGGGGATATTACGCTGTCCGTGACGATTGCGGACGGTAAGATCACACAGATCGAAAACGTTTCCAACAAAGAGACGCCGAAATACTGGGCGGAGGCGGTCAAGCTGTTTGACAGCATCCTCGCCGCCAACGGCACGGACGGCGTGGACGCCGTCTCCGGCGCGACTCTGAGCAGTGACGGCATTCTTGCGGCTGTGGACGATGCGCTGGCGAAGGCGTCCACGCAGCTCTCCGGCAGCGGCACGGAGGCGGATCCCTATGTGATCTCCAGCGCCGCGCAGCTGCAGGCGTTTGCGGCGCTGGTCGATGCGGGCAATACCTACGCCGGTCAGTATGTGGCGCTCGGCGCGGACATTGACCTCTCCGGCGTCGACAACTGGAATCCCATCGGCGCAGAGGCCAAGAGCGACACCTGCCTCGACAAGCTCTTTGCCGGCACGTTCGACGGCCGCGGTCACACCGTCTCCGGACTGAAGATCCGGGTGGCGGACGCTGCGAGCGAGACCAATGTCGGCCTGTTTTCCACGCTCGGCAATACGGCTGTTGTGAAAAATCTGAACCTGACGGACGCGGACATCAGCCTGACCGGCACCGCAGACTCCGTCCAGTGCCGCGCCGGTATTCTGGCCGGTGACACGGTCAACGCCGCAGCCAAAGACGGCGGCAGCCGCAGCCATGACTCCATCGGTGTGCGCATCGACAGCTGCTCGGCGACCGGCTCGGTGAACGTAACCGGTCAGAACGGCATGGTCTGGGCGGCCGGCCTTGTCGGCCGCAGCCAGATCGGCGTCTGCATCACCAACTGCTGGACGGACGCCGCGCTGCGCGCCGAGTCGCTCGGCGGGACGAAGTCGGCCTATGCCGGCGGCATCACGGGCCACACCGGCAACTATGCCGTGCTCGCCAACTGCGCGGCCTTCGGCACGGCCTATGCCAGCTCTCCGATGAGCACAAACTTCGGCGGTCAGGCCGGCGGCATCGTCGGCATGTCGGCGGCCAAGCAGTACAACACCTATGCCGTCGGCGATGTGACGGTCGGCAACGGCGGCACGAAGCACACGTGGGTCGGTGCGCTCGCCGGTGAGATCACGTCGAGCGGCATGTCCAAGGACAGCAGCGGCAGCTACACGGTCTATCCCGAGCAGGGTGCGTTCCGTCTCACTAACTACTTTGCCGGCGATGCCGTGCTGAAGGTCGAGACCTATGACGGCGATACGCTCAAAGATACCAGTATCGTCGAGCCCACGGTCGACCGCGGCTTCTCGTCGACGCTCAAGAGCGTGGATATGGCCATGACCTCCGTCGCCATGACAAAGGCGGACATGGCCGCGGCTGCGTTTGCCGACACGCTCAGCGGCAATATTCCGGAGATCAACGCAGTCCTCGCAGCCTACGGCATCACCGGCGTGGCGCTGCGCGAGTGGCAGCTCGACGGCGGCCGCGTCCTGCCGACCGGCGACGTCTGGGTCAGCGGCGAGATCGACACGGGCATCTTCGCATCCGGCGACGGCACGCAGGCCAGCCCCTATCTCATCCGCACGGCGGATCAGCTGCGCGCGTTCGCCGGCTCGCTCAACAACAAGATCAACTACGCGGACAAGTATGTCGCACTCGATGCGGATATCGACGTTTCCGATGCGGCGTGGACGCCCATCGGCGGCAGCGACTGGGCCTTTGCCGGTACATTCGACGGCCGGGGCCACACGGTCTCCGGCCTGACGGTCGGCTCGGCGTCGGCGCCGCTCGCACTGGATGGCGATAATCTCTTCATCGGCCTGTTCGGCGTGCTGGAGAAAACGGCCGTCGTGCGCGATGTCGCGCTCAGGAACGTTGCGTTTTACACCAGTTATGAGGCCACGGCCTATGTCGGCGGCATTGCGGGCTACCTCAACGGCAGCGGCGAGTCGAATGTCTTTACCGGCGCCGTTGTGGACGGCTGCTCGGTCTCCGGCGTCATCTCCCACACGTCCGCGAAGGGCAACCAGTTTGTCGGCGGCATTGTGGGCATGCAGTATAAGGGCGCGGTCATCAACAGCGCTTCCTTTGCGGATCTGTCCTGCACGGTCCTAAGCGGTGACCTCGCCGAGGTTGGCGGGCTCGTCGGCCTGAACAACCGCGGCCTCGTGGCCAACAGCTACGCCGTCTGCAGCGTCTACGGCAGCGGCAGCCGCGAAAACGGCAACGAGGGCATGGCCGTCGTCAGCGCGCTCGTGGCGTGCAATGCCGGAACGGTCGTCAATTGTTACGGCTCGGGCGACACCACGACCAAGGAGTATTCCACCTATGTCGGCATGGCCTCCGGCTGGGTCACCGGCATCGGCAAGACCTATCTCTGCTGGTACGACCTCGACAGCACCATGCTCATCGGTAAGGACACCAGCACCCCGCAGCTCGTCAGGCCTGTCGAGTCCATCGGCACAAAGGTCTCCTCCGGCGTCAACGACGAGGGCGACCAGTATACCGGCGGCCTTGTCGACCGCATGACCGGCTATGACGCGGCGGGCTACGCAGCCATCGCCGCGGCGCTCAACGCCAACTTTGCCGCCTTCCCGGCGGATATCACGGTCTACGGCCTGACGGCGGACGCTCTCAGGACCTGGACCTACGACGCGGCCCGGAAGCTTGTCGTTCCCGGTGCGGATGCGGCTTCCGTGACCTATGTGCAGCCCGCGTGTGAAAAAGTGACGAAGCCGGAGCTCAAGCTCCTCGACGGCGTCTGGTACGGCCGCGACGCCGACAAGACCACGGTCGTGAAGATCACGGTCGCGGACGGCGAGATCACCGAGACGGCTGTCGTCTCCGGTGAGAGCAGCGGCGCTGCCTACGATGCGGCGCTTGCAAAGGCCGAGTATAAGGCGACCTACGGCGACATCTCGACCTACGATGCGGCCGACCCGGCAAAGTTCGCCGGCGGCACCGGCACGCAGGCCGACCCTTACCGCATCGCGACCGAGGCACAGCTGCGTTATCTGGCTGAGTCCATCAATGCGGACGTCGACTGGTGCGGCGCTTACTTCCTCCAGACGGAGGACATCGCCCTCAACGGCGAGTGGCTGCCCATCGGCTGGGCGCTCAACGGTGAGGTCAACGGCAAAAAGACGGCCATCGCCGCCTACCCGTTCCGCGGCAATTATGACGGCGGCGATCATACGATCTCCGGCCTGCGCATCGGCAGCGAGGACGCGCCCGCCGACCAGATGGCCTCCGGTCTCTTCGGCCTGACGGCGGGTGAACTGTCCACGAACGACCTGCCGACGGATCAGCGCATGGTCACGCTCAAGAACATCCATCTTGAGGATATTGGTATCTACGTTTCCACCCGCTACGAGACCTTCACCGGCGGTCTGGTCGGCAGTGCGCAGAACGGCATCTATATCGACAACTGCTCCGTCACCGGCGTCATGAACGTGACCACATCCGAGAGCTTCGCCCGCGCGGGCGGTCTGGCCGCCAGTGTGCTGCGCGGCGCCGTGACCAACAGCTGGACGGATGTCGACATCACCGCCGCTACGGACACCAACCACGTCTATGCCGGCGGCCTGTACGGCATGGACAATCGCGCCACGACGGTCAACTGCTACGCGCTCGGCAGCGTGACCGGCAACTCCACGAACAACAACAAGGTACATATCGGCGGGCTCGTCGGTCAGGCGGGCGGCGTGCACATCAACTGCTATGCAGCGGGCAATGTCGTCTCGCACAAGACCACGACGGACGTCGGCGCGCTCAACGGCCGCTCCGCAGGCATCGCCGTGGACTACAACTGCTACTTCAACAGCGAGGCGCTGCAGCAGCAGGGCGATACCGTCAACGTGCCCGCCGTGGCTGTCGGCGTCAACGCCAACGACAGCGCCATGCTCAAAAACGTCTCCGGCAAGACGAAGGCCGAGCTCGGCAGCGAAGCGTTCGCGCAGCTGCTCAATGACAACGCCGCCCGGATGGCGGACACCGTCACGGAGGTCGATGCCTACCTTGAGACGCTGCAGGAGCGCGGCTTCGTGCACAAGGACTATTACACCGGCAATGACCTGCTGACCTGGCGCGCGCAGGACGGTGTGGTCGGCTTCTTTGCAGAGTCTGCGCCCGAGCTGCCGTTTGACGATGTTTCTGCGGGCAGCTGGTACTCTGACGACGTGGCCTTCGTCTTTGGCAAGGGCCTGATGGTCGGCACGGGTGGCAATCACTTCGCACCGGCGCTCGCCGCGACGCGCGGCATGGCCGTGAGGACGCTCTACAGCATGGAAAACGAACCTGACGTTACCGGCGCGTGCCCGTTCGCGGACGTGGCGTCCGGCAGCTACTGTGAGGACGCGGTCACGTGGGCGGCTGCCAACGGCATCGTCAGCGGCTACAGCGCCGCGGCGTTCGGCCCCAATGACGGGATCACCCGCGAGCAGATGGCGACCATGCTCTATGAGTACGCAAAGTATAAGGGCTATGACGTCACAAAGGCGGCGGATCTGTCCGGCTTTGCGGATCAGGGCGGCATCAGCGCGTATGCGGTCGGACCGATGCAGTGGGCAGTCGCGCAGGAGCTGATCTTCGGCGTCGGCGGCAATGCCCTCGCGCCGAAGGCCGCAGCCACACGCGCCCAGCTTGCTGCGGTGCTGCACCGCTTCTGCGAAGCGTTCGCCTGAGCGGACAGCGCGTGCACTGCAGTCAGGCCGCAACCCCCTTTTCAAAAAAGGAAAACTTTTTTGACAGTCTCAGCCCGCCGGAAGGCGGGCTGTTTTTTGCCCATTTGCAGGGGATATGTGCGGAAACGCATCTTCCTGGCCGGATTTTTAAATATTTAAATTGACGCGAAGGCGCGCAATGGTTATAATATCAAATATTTTTGTGATATTTCAGCGGACAGGATCCGCTTGTCCCGAAAGGATGTTTTCCATGGCAACCGTTTCTGCGCCGGTCAAGCGTGCGCGGCGGCTGCGCCTGGCCCCGCTGTGGCTAAGCCTGCTGCCGGCTTTTCTGGCGTATTTTTTTCTGGATTTTTCCCTGCGCCTGTTCTATGGCGCGATGAGCAACGTGTCGCTCTGGGCGTGGCAGCCGCTGGTGTTCACCCTGCTGTGGTCGGGCACGATGACGGCGATCGCTGCGCTGCTGCCGCGGACGGGGCGGCGCATCTTCCTGCTGGTCACGTTCGTGCCGTTTGCGCTGCTGACGATCACGCACTGCGTGCTCTATCAGCTGACGGGCACGTGCTTTTCCTTTGCCGATCTCGCTTATGCTGGCGACGGCGCGCGGTTTGTCAGCGCGGCGTATTTTCACCTCAAGGTGGGGCAGTGGCTGAGCATCGCCGTGTGTCTCGCGCTGATGCTCTGCGCCGTGATCTTCACGCCGCAGACGCACATTGGCCGCCGCGGAGGGATCGCGGCCGCTGTGCTGGCCGCTGCATGCGCAGCGGGCATTTTTGTCGTGCACACCACGCAGATGCCCCGGGGGGGCATCATGGAGCACAATGAGTATCTTGCGTGGAATGATGCCGAGAGCCACGACACGCTTGCAGATGCCTATGCGGAGTTTATAAATGCCAATCGCTGCCTGATGTTCTCCGGTCTGTACCAGTACACGGTGCGCGGCGCGGTCGTGACGATCTGGCCGCAGACGACGGCGGACACCGAGCGGATCGCGGAGCTGGACGCATATTATGCCGCCCACCCGAAGCAGGCGGCCGACACGCCGATGACCGGTGCGTTTGCGGGCAAGAACCTGATCCTGATCATGATGGAATCCGTCGACGACTGGCTCGTGACGCCGGAGTATATGCCGAATCTCTACCGGCTGGAGCAGGAGGGCGTGTATTTCCGGAATTACTACGCGCCGATCTTCCTCGCGGCGGCAACGTTCAACTCGGAGTTTACGGCGAATACCGGCATGATCGCGCCGGAGTATCAGGTGCGCAATTCGTACTACAGTGAGCATGCGCTGCCGTATTCGCTGCCGAACCGCTTCCGCGATGCGGGCTATTGCGCACGATCCTTCCATGCGGCCAATCCGAACATCTATAACCGCGGACAGATCCATCTGAACTTCGGCTACGAGTCATACAACGACGCCTCGGTACTCGATATGGACAGCTATATGCTGGATGCGCAGATGCTCAACGGATATGACCGGATCGTCTCGGATGAGCCGTTTTTCAGCTTCATCATCACGTATTCCGGCCACGGGCCGTACACCGAGGAGCAGGACACCATCTCTGCGCCGCACCTCGCGCGCGCCCGCGCGGTGATCGACTACAGCACCGTGCCGTACACGACCGAGGCGCAGAAGGAGGAGTACACCCGCGCCGTGGCGCAGGCCATGGAGACGGACGCCTTTATCGGCGGTCTGCGTGAGCGGCTGGAGGCCGACGGTCACGCCGAGGACACGGTGCTCATGCTGTTCACAGACCACTACTGCAAGTATTTTTCCGATGCCGAGTTCATCAGCGCCATCAAGGGCGAGACCGATCGCAACATGCTCTCGAACGTGCCGTTTGTGATCTGGACGGAGGGCATTGCGCCGCAGGTCTATGACAAATATGTCAGCACGATGGACATCGCACCGACAGTCGTGGATCTGTTTTCGCTGGACGCCGACCTGCGCTATTATATCGGCAATGACATGTTCGGCCCGGACGGCGGCGTGGTCTACTTCCGCAACTACGCGTGGTATGACGGCAAGACCTATGACACCGGCAATGATGCCTCAAGCAATCCGGCCGTGCTGGCCATGCGCGAGCAGGTGCGCGAGCAGCTCGATGTCTCGCAGGATACGTTCCGCTATGACTACTTTGCCTGTCTGCAGCGGCGCGGGATCCTCAATCCGGATGAATAGAAACGCAGCAAAAAGCGCCCCGAATGCATTGCATTCGGGGCGCTTTTCCGATTTTCGGGGTCATCCGTTCATGCCGGGGATCAGGTCAAGGATCGTCTTGGATTCCTTGACGGTGACGGTGCACGCGGCGGAGTGCGTTGTGCCGTCGGCCGCGGTGATCTGCAGGATCACAGACGTGGAGCCGACTGCGGCGGCCGTTGCGGTGACGGAGTAGATATCGTCCGTGCCGTTGCCGGTGCGCACCGGCTGGCCGAGCGAGACGACGCTTCCGTCAGCCGCGTAGACCTTCACGGTGTCCTGCAGGCTGTCGAGGTTCTGTCCGCGGACGTGGAAGGTGATTGTGCCGGTTTTTGTGCCGTTGAGGTCGAGCGTGGCAGAGTCGGTCTCGGCCTTGACGCTGTCCACGCGCGAGGGCGCTTTGACGGTGATCTGGCACGTGGCGGTGCAGCTGCCGGCGGAGGCTGTGATCGTCACGGAGCCGGCGCTCGTCGCGATGACGATGCCCTTTTTCACGGTGGCGATGTTCGGGTCGCTGCTGGCCCAGGAGACAAGCTCATCCGGGGCGTTTGCGGGCTGCATGGTCGCCTTGAGTGTGAGCGAATCACCGATCTGCATCTCGGCCTTGTCCTGATCGAGCTTGAGGCTCTTGACCTCGATGGCGTCGTTCGTGACGGTGACGGTGCAGTCGGCCGAGCGTTTGCCGGCTTTGACGGTGATCTTGGCCTTGCCCTCGGTCACGCCGGTGACGACGCCGTCCTTCACGGTGGCGACGGCGGCGTTGCTGCTCGACCAGGTGAGCGTCTCATCCTTGAGCTCCTGACCGTTTGCGTCGAGCACGGTCGCCGTAAGTGTGAGCGTGTCCTGCGGGGCGATCTCGGCCGTCTCATGATCGAGCGTGACCGAATCGACGCCGGACTTGCCGCCCTGCAGCGCCATGATCAGAATCAGCGCAATGAGCGCCACGACGACGAGCGAGCCGAGGATGATGGCGACGGTCTTTTTCGAGCTGCGCTTCGGCTGCGCGTCCTCCGTCTCGACCGGCACGGCCTTGCGCTGTGCCTTCGGCTTTGAACCGGGGAACGTGCCCGCTGCGGCGGGCGCGGGG
>ERZ773107.1162-NODE-1162-length-25356-cov-3.695388_pt1 | contig 25356 bp, 31 predicted proteins | sample MGYA00580571_ERZ773107 | MGnify/ENA primary metagenome ERZ773107 (study PRJEB29015, sample SAMEA2737843) | human gut metagenome | biome: human gut; feature: human-associated habitat; material: faeces | place: China | collected 2012 ... | reverse complement strand
GGGGTGGTTACTACTGTGGGATTTCAATTTTCTATGCTAGATGCAATATTAGAATCCTTTATCTTATTTCCGTCTCCAATATTTACTCTATTATCATTAAATATTATTAGTTGTAATTGATTAACTATTCTTTCATTCTCATCAGCCGATTTTGAATCTACATCAATGTCTAAATCATCCAAAACACCGAACTCTTTTTCTAAAAGAATTAAAATGTCAAGTAATTTATTCTCAATGATAGAAAATATATTATGTATACAATGATTACCTATTTCAACTCTTGCGGATGTAATTATCATATACGGGTCATTATTATAATGTGCTATTATAGGAAAAAAATCAGCATTAACAGTTTTACCAATATTGCCATCCGAAGAATTACATTTTTTCGCAAGCTGACTCAAGGCTTCAACCCCTTCTTTGAAATATACCGTTAATAAATCATCCTTAAGTTCCTCTGGCATCTTCCCAAGTGGTATGGAGACATTATTCCATTTCATATGAGATACCATAGAACCTTTAAAATATGACCCCACAAGTTGCCCTTGAACAATTCTGTAATCTGGTATTGTCGATTTTTCAGAATAACCTGTAATTTCATAATTAATCCACGTGTTTAACTCTTCGTTTTCGAATTCTGATAATAACACTTTAGTTCTCTTCAAAGCAGTGAGTGTATCTACAGTTCCATTGGCTAACTCTTTGATTATTTTGCTTTTAGGCATTAAAACGCCCCCTCTATAAAACATATTATTTTACTCCAAAATGAAAACAGAAGAACAATACCTGCTATTAAAGATATTAAAAATCCACATATAACAGGATGTTTTTCATAAAAAGTTTTCTTTATAGTTGGAGATTCTTTTACTTCTAATTTTTCTATGATATTTGAATTCTTTATTTTATTGTTGTTACCAATATTTATAGACATATTCCCTCCAAATTTTTACCTAATTCTTGAAACATATCCTGAATATATTAAAGAATGTATTCATTATTAAACCAAAAAACACTATACTGTCATAATATCTTCATTAGGCAACTTTTGTTATCAGTACTTCTATTATTTTGTGTGTGTACATATAATAATTATACCACATCCCACTCATCATATCAATTCACAATACCGACAAAATATAACAAAAAAACGAAAAACAGCACCCAAGCCGTAGCCTAAGTGCCGTCTATGCATCATTATCATATAACCCTAAACATCTTCTGAGTTACCGATTTTCTTCCTGTATTCTTATCAAGTTCATTTCTTGCATTATTCAAGTCCTCCATGCGTTTTAGCTCATTCTCGGCATCTTCAAGTCCGAGATGCGTATAGGTGTTGAGTGTAACTCCTATTTCGGAATGTCCCATAAGGTATTGCAGTGTTTTCGGATTCATACCTGATTTTGCCATATTCGAGCAGTATGTATGTCTGCAAATATGCGGTGTGATGTTCGGCATTTGTATTCGATAAATGTCATTGTATCTTTTTACCATGTGATTAAATCGGTGTTCCCAGTGCATTGCTACTAATGGATTGTTATCTTTATCATAAAACAAAAATCCGGCATATCCGTCAATCATTTTTTCTCTTTGCTGCGGTTCTCTGTCCTCGATAATGGCTTGAAAACACTTTGCCACTTCCTCTGTAATTGGAAGTTTTCTTGTTCCGGCATTGGTTTTCGTTGATTCAATTACATATTGCATATCTGAGGTTCTCTGAAGCTGATGGTCAATATTTACAATTCGGTTCTTTAAATCAATATCTTTGAGTGTCAGACCGCAGAATTCCGATATTCTCATTCCTGTATGGAATAGGATATAAACCACCTCATAATACTTACAATAGCAGTTATCATCATGCACGAATTTCAAAAACTGTCGCATTTGCTCTCTTGTTATTGCAGTTCGCGTATGTGAATCATTCACCACAACTCCGGCAAGCTGAAATTCAAATGGATTCTTATTTAAAATATCATCATCAACAGCCATCTGAAATGCAGGTCTTAGAACTCCGCGTACCGACTTGACTGTACTGTAACCTTTGCCGTCACTCTGCATTTTAATAAGGAAAAGTTTTGCATCCGATGTTTTAACGTCTGCTATTTTCGCCTCGCTAAATTCCTCTTTTTTCAAGATATTCTTTACAAAGTTATAGTTTGCAACTGTACTGTGTTTTGCTCCTGTTTTTGTGGATAGGTATCGCTCTACAAGTTCGTTCACTGTTATATTTCTTTTCATCGGATCTAACTGCGATTCCAAGTCGTATCCTATCTGCTTTTCAAGTTCCCTCAGTGAAAGACACGGTTTCTTTCCTGCAGGTAATTTGTCCGTAGGTTCAAGTTTCCAACTGTACACAAAATGCGGTTTGCCTGCTATATGATACTTAAACTGATATTTTCCGTCTGCTCTCATTGACTCTCCCGCTCTCAAAACTCTATGTTTTGAATCGCGTCTTATTCTTCCTCTGATCCCCATTATCTGCACCTCCTAAGTTCCGGATGTTTTAAGATATACCTCTCAAATGCCGTTCTGATAATCAATCTTCGACTGCCATAGAAAACGATAAAATCATGAACAGTTTTTTCTCTGATAAGAGAATGAAACTTTCTTTGGCTGAGGTTGAAATATTCAATCGTTTCTGACAGATTTAATAAATCCTTTTTCTCTGCTGTTGCTCTCTGCATAAAATTTCTTCCTTTCTGTTCTTTAATTTTCACTTTTAGTTTGATTATAAGCTTTATTAAGCTTGCACTATATATCACTCTAAAATCTCATAAAGTCAACTACTTACGGCAAATAAAATCAATTTATATCGTAGAAATTCGGCAGAGATGTTCCTCAAATTTAGGACGTATTATTAAATATCTGTTGCCACTGTAAATAGAGAATACTCCGAGATTATCTTCCGCCAGTCTGCGGATTTTTTTGACTCCGATATTGAAATATATACTTGCTTCTCTTATGGTAAGCATATATTTTTCTCCGAGTGTTATAGGTACATTTTTCTCTTCATTCATTGCAATCACCTCTGTTATTTATATATTGTGGTTCTCAAATAATAAAAATAATGCCCGTTAAGAAAATCAATCTCTAACGGGCATAAACTCAACTATTCACTTTTACCATCCCATCTGTTTTCATATACTCCTGCTCTGTCATTTATAACAAAGACTCTCAGAAGTTCATCGGTTAAACCCAGACAGCCATTTTCATCACCTTTAAGGAACCCCTTATCCATCATTTTCTGAACAGTAGGTCTTGCCCATTCAGGCATATTGTCATCAACATAATTGTAAATCATTTTGCTGTTCAGTTTATTCACATCAGCCTGCAATTTTGCGATTTCTGCTTTCAACTCCGTATATTCCTTACTCATAATTTCTTCCTCGCTTTCTGCCGTTTCATAATCCGGTCTGCAGAACTTTGTTCCCGCAAGATTACTTATATAATATCCTTTTCTGCAGACACCGCCGCCGTTTGCAACAACCGCACTTCCGGCTGACGTATTTCCCTCAACAGTAGTGAAATAATCACCGTCCACGCCGGTTACAATTCCCGTATGCGTAAATACCCCATTATGATTAAATATAACAATATCGCCCCTTTTCGGATTTGCGTACAATTTAAAAAGTCCCGACATTGTCGGACAATATACATACGGATAATGCTTCAATAATTGATGTGCCTTATCCACTCCGAAAACCTTGGTAAAGCACCATGTAACAAACACCGCACACCACGGCTGTCCTTGATATTCGTTTTTTATATCACGCCAATACTTAGTATAATTGTTCATACCGGCATTCGCTGTTTTATCATCAAGCTGTGAATTACTTGACTTCTCCAAATAGCCGACTTCATTATCGGCTGTCTGAATCAATTTATCTATTGCAGTCATCTCTTACTCCTTATCATCGTTAGGTGTATCGTATGTCAATGCACGTTTGCTGTCTGTAAATCCTGTTGTTGTAGGGTCTGTAATTGCGTTATATACACTGACAATTACAAGGCTCAAAATGTACGGGCTTGAAACCGCCTTTATAAGTACTTCCCCCAATACCGACCACGAGTTTAAATCCTCGGCTGTAAGTCCGAGATATGCCAGTATCGGCATAATTACAGACAGCAATATCTGTGCCCAAAACATAGGATTTCTCATTCGTACTTTCCAGTTAATCATTTTACATATCCCCTTTCAGTTCATCAATTTGGTGCTGCTGAGATTTAAGTGTATTTTCCGCAATAGCCACTCGTTCAACAACACTGTTGTGTTTTTCTACTTTGCGTTCAAGCTGTTCAATTCTGTACAGTGTCTTATTGTTTGAAACAATACCTGCAATAATAGAACCGCCGAGCGTTCCTACAAGCGACAAAATCGCCACAACAACCGTACTTTCCATAGTCAGTACCCCCCTTATCAGTTATTTTCTAATTTTTCTACTCTTTCGAGCAGGTCTTTTATTGTATTAAATATATCACTCCTTCCTATACAAATCGGCTTTCCGTCTATATAGATATATTCCGCTATATCTTCGTCTTCTGCCACTATATATACGGTTCTTTCGTCATCACTTTCATTTCCCGATTTTGATGTTATGCTTATATTGTCAATCCCCATTTCAACGCTATTTACATAAGAATAAATCTCAAGTCCAGTAACCTTACTTGCGGACTTATCATAGAAAGCAATCTCACCGCTTAATTTTGCTGATTCATTATTGTTTGTAATGCAATATGATACCGTTTTTGACTCGTAATTGACTTCTATTCGGCTATGAACCCAACAGTTAAAAAAGTTGTCTTTCCACGTCAAGTCACTGTTTATGTAATAATACTTTCCGTCTTTTGTACCTTGCGTGAAAACAACTCCTGTACTGTCATACGAACCTCTGCTTGATTCTCCCGGACGCTGTGACAAATCAGACAGTCCTATATACCAGCGGTCGGTATTTATTTTCGTATCAAACTCAATTATCAGTTCTTTTGCATTAGCCGTATATTTTGAAAAGTCAAGATAAGCAAAAGCATACATATTCGCAGCATTTGAACCGGTTACAATTTTTTGATACTTGTTGCCGTCACTTTCTTCCGCAACGGATACAGTACATCTATTTATAGCATTGAATTTTGAAACACCGTCTGAAAAACCAAATTCAACAGACATTGATGGCAGTACGCCTACAACTTTTTTCTTCAGATACCCTTCTGTTTCAAGCATAGCCACATCAGCCTTGCCGTTCCAATTTTGCTTGTCACCGGCAGTAACGTGAGTTTCATCACTGCCGATATGGTTATTCACTATATCCTCAAGTGCATCTAAATCTTCGCCTTTTGCCAATCGTATATCTTCCGGCATACTTTATCACCCCACGCTATTCCTTTACAAAATGATCTTTAGGATTATAATAAATATAATTGTTATCCGTACTCCAATCATTCCAAGAAAGCTTACTCACAATGCCACTGCTGATACTCCACAAGTATCTATGGCGTCCATATACCGTTCCGTCCGGATAGATTACAGCCTGAACATTATATATTTCACTTTCGTCACCGGATTCGGCAGCCCACGACACTAAAAATACGGGTGCATTCGATTTATTCGGCAGTTGAGCGTTATTTCCTACCTGCACTATATCAGTCTTATATGTACCGTTTTGATACTGACTGTATGTAATTCCGAAACTGTCAATATTACTGCAAGTGCCGATATTATCTTTATCAAACAACAGCAGAGCATAAGTGCTGTCCAATGTTGAAGATACCAATTCGGAGATTTTTTTATCCACTGCTTGCACCAAGTTCTGCACAAATGCGGTTGTTGCTATTCTCGTTGAAATATCAGATGACGGCGGAGTCGGAGATTTCGGTGTACCCGTAAAACTTGGTGAATTTTTGTCCGCTTTGCCTGACAATGCCGTCTGTATGCCTTGTATCAGTCCCTGCACAAAAGCAGTAGTAGCAATCTGTGTAGAATTTGTACTGCTTGACGCAGTCGGTGCGGTTGGTGCACCCGTAAAACTCGGTGAATTTTTATCTGCCTTAGCAGACTCCAATGTTTTAATAAGTGCGTCGATATTTGTAAAATTCTCATTGAGCACCTCTACATCAATAGTGTCGGACGGTGCCGGCAGTTTAAAATTATGATTTGATGTGTATTTCATTTTTCACGCCTCCTTATAAAAAATGTGCATATGGCTTATTATCTTTAAATACCACATATGCGTTTGCTCCATTTTCTCTTAAATATACCTCATTGTTTTCTACATACAGCCACGTTCTGCCGTCATAATCTTTAACACCTCCCCATGTAAATATTTTTGCATTGCCCCATGTCCCAAGTTTTTTCTGTACTTCGCTCCAAGTATTGCTTTGAAACTCATAATTCACTTGAAGATGTGCGGGCTTAACCTCATCCACCGCTGATTTTATTTGTTCAAAATTATACGGCACTCCTTTACGTCCGCTGAATCTAACAGCCACTGTGTAATTTTTATAGTCCTCGGTTATTGTACAGCCTGTTCTGTCATACATTAAAATAAGCTGTTCAAGTTCCGATTTTGTCAGAAGATTATTTCCTTGCAGTCTTGCAATTACTCTCGCTCGCTTAGTTTCATTATCTGCCGTAATTTCAGATAGCCCGACATCTTTTTCATGCAGCAGAAAACTGTCCGTGGTAGTAATAAACAGACGCTTATCTTCATCAGAAATATCTTCCGAAACTTTATCAAGTATTGTTTGAACAACACTGTAAAAGTCCCTTACCGTCTTTGATTTTCTATAGTAATTCGGAAGTCTGTCAATCATTTCAACACCACGCTTTCAAGCACAGGTACCGCTCCGTCCGCTATTTTGATATTTTCTGTTCCGCTGTTGACCTTTAAATCCGTATAATCCTCAACACCCGATATTGATAATATAAGGCTGCCGATTTTGGCATACGATATATATTCCTTTTTTATTGCCTCTCCCGACAAATAGTCTTTTAATACATTTTCAACTGTTGTCTGTATATCTGATGTATTATCAGCTGTCAGCCTAACTGATATATTTATCATAACAGGTGACGCACTGACCACTGTAACTTCTGCACCGATTGGTCTGTTTTCCTCAATGTGCTCTTTCACTTTTGAAATAAGTTCACTGTCTGCGGGACGGTTATCAGCATCTACAATTACTATTTTTACTGTCCCCGCTCCGTTCCAAAGCGGTATTACTTTTACATCTCCTACTCCGCTTACTTCTTTTGCCCATTCAATATAATGATATTTATTTCCGCTGACATTCGGACGTGACACTTTTTCAAGGTATCGTTCCAATAAGTCTGCATCACTCTCCGCATCATAACCGCCTGTAAAATCCGTTATATTCTGAACGGCTGTAATTCCGGGAAGCGTTATAGGGAATCGATTTATATCTCCTTTTTTCACATTGCCTGCACTTCCCGAAACAGTGCAAGTCGCACCGACTTCAACAGAACCGTTTTCAGCAATGCTCACTGTTTCATTTACTTCAAACAGGACATTATCCGCCGCAACCTTTGCACCTTTCAAAATCACTTCACCTCGGTTTCCGCTGATTAGCAGTGTACCTTTTGAATAAGTGGCTGTTTTACGAACTATATTCTGCTCGGCTGTCTTGCGGTCAAGGTATTCTCCCTCTGCCGTCACGGCAAATGTGTTTTCTGACAATCTGCTTATCCTTTTCTGCAAAAGATATATTTGTTCTGCCACGGGATAAAGAAGATCATAAAAAAACGAGCCGACCGAAATATCATATTCTTCCGGCACGCTCGACAGCATATATTCAATTATTTCATCAAGTGTCATATGGTGTACACCTCCGCACTTTCTCCGTAAGCTGTGTTTAATGTGAAAGATATTTTAAGTATCGCTCCGACTTTCTCTGCTGAAAAACCGCTCATACTATAAATATCCTCATTCCGCAAAAGTGTTGTTTCTATTTCTCTGCGAAGTTCCGATTCTGCAAAATCAAAGTTATATGATTTTCCTATCACCAAATCTTCAATATTTGCACCGTATTGTTTGTCTTTGTATATGGAGTATCTGTAAAGCTGTGTCCGCATACATTTTTGTATCCATAGCTTAAGAGCATTAATGCCCGATAAAATAACGGGATTGCCGTCTTTCATAACAAATTCGCCGTTACCGAAATCAAAATCAAATGTCTTTTTCATTATTCGGTTACTCCTATCACAACAAACTTGTTGTCGTTGTCATACGGCAATAAAACTACTTCTTTTCCGAGGTATTTGTATTCCGTATGATTGTCCCTCTCTTGTGTTTCATAAATATCAAAGACCGATTTTATATCACTGTCATCAAGTAAAATATTGTTTCCAAGCTGTATTACAAGTTTCGGCAGAGATATAATTCTGCCGAACATCGGTGTATATGATGACGGATTGTCTCTTGCTTTTATGTGCCTTGCTAAATCTGTAACTCCACTCATATCATTTTTCCTTTCAACGAAAAAAGCGACTACCTAAGTAATCGCTTTATATTTTAATCTTCTTTTCTGAATCTTGCATTAAATGCTTAGCCTATGAATAATAACTTTAAATATTATTTTTAAACAGCAGTATTATAATGACCCACCTCATTTCCTCTTAGCTTACTAATAGAATAATCCTCTCGTAATGTATCCAATTTGTATTTATTTTTATACTCTGACAGAAGAGTATGTAATTCTCTTAAATTATCAATATAATCCACCAATATGTTAATATTTTGAACATTTTTACTATTTTCAAATATCTTGAATGGTTCATCTGGGAAATTTAGCATTCCTATCGGCAAATTTTCATAATATCCGATATGATCTTCAGATGCCCGTATATAAAGCATAAAGGAATTTCCCTTTCCTACAAACACATCAATGAATTTAGAATTTTTTACTTTAATAATCTCATTAATAATTTCATCATCTAAATATGTATGATACTGCAAAAACAAACTCTCTAAATTTTCATAAAAATTCTGGCATTTCATTTCTAAATATTCATGCCATTTCATTCTATTCTTTTTATCTTTATGTAAAAAGATTGTATCAGCATCACTATTTATGTCCAACTTTTTTATTTGTCTATAAAATTTATCATTAAAACATTCTATATCCGACTTACCCTTATGAATTTCTTCCCATTCTTCTTCCGTACAACAATTCTTACACATAAGTAACAAAAGATAAACAGAATCTTTATAAAATGAAGATAATTTACTGATCACTTCTTTTTCGACTGGTTTCTTTCTCTTTTGTTGAGGAATAAATACAGTCAATAGATATACAAAATATCCAGTTATATAGCCCGTTGCAATATTTAGCATAGATGCATCTACCGCTTTTTTGTGACATAATATTTGATTAATAATCTTATAATCTAACACCTTGAACAAAGGGATTTCTGACCACTTAATTGAAAGATACAAAGCTATAGAAAAAAATATGTGTAACACATATTTTTTAAAATATTTTATAATTGTTTTTATAATGCTTTTTATATTATTTCTATATTTTAAATTCATTATATCCCCTTTGATTATATACCTCATTCATATACATTGAAAATATTGTTTATTCTCATTCGTTCATAAAAAGATAATACAAAAGAAATCATTCTATGTTTTTATCTTCTATTTCATATTTTCTCACTTTTAATATTTTCAGCTAATTATACGCGTTCTAATTTAATAAAATGTCCTCTCTTTGAATAAACTTTTTGAGCCACATATCCATAATTGTGTAAATTTTCGCATATAAATATTGATATATCTTCTCCATCATCATCTGTTTCTAGTCCAAACTTTTCTTTAAACCAATTTGAAGTTTCGGTATATATCACTTTAAAATTTTTAGTTTTCATATACTTAATAAACTCCTCCGATATATTTTTTATGTATTCATGCAATAGCTTTTCGCCATCCTTAGATAATACATATATACTGTCATGTACTTTATCCTTTTCAGCAAAGCCCAGTTCTATAAATTTTTTTATTCCATCAATCTGCTCCAAATCATCTTCATTGCAACATGATGTAAATGTATAAAATAATAATATAAATTCTATAGCCTCTTTATAGCTAAACAGTGATAAATCTGCCATATTTATATCTCCTTAATCACTAAAGCATTTTGTTTTTATTTCAATATACAAATGATTACAATTGTTTCATAATACTTTTATATGTGTAACAACAGTGCAAATAGCTATCAGAAAGTTTATATAGCCATCTCGTTTTCTACCATATATTTTTTGTAGTAATCTCTCACTTTTTAATTCATAATCCATAACAATTATAGCAAAATAAACAAATATTGTCAACACAGATCATTTATTATAATATTAGTGTATTGTAAGCTTGTTAATTATTATATCATATTATATTTTTATCGACATATAATTCAGGTCATAGACTATTCTTTCAATTATAAAAGCGACTACCTAAGTAATCGCTTTATATTTTAATCTTCTTTTTCTGAATCTTTAATTAAGTCCTCAGCTTTTTTGCATCCGCCTTCTACCCATTCTTCAAATTCAGTCTGTACTCGCACAGGCTGATTAATTTGTTCTTCCACCGTTTACACCTGCTTTGCTTTTATTCAATAATAATCGGTAAATCATATAAGTGAAATTCTACTACATCACCATCACATAATTTCTTCTTATATCTTGTTATATATTGTTTTACCCTATTATTCTTATATCTTGTTATATACTGTTTTACCCTATTATTCTTGTCTCCTATTAAAATAATATTCTGCACAATCTTAGGCAATCTCCTCACAAAATTAATCTTTTTTAGATCATTATCCAGTATCTTATCTATCCGCTTTAAATACTCAAAAAAGTCTTCATCTTTTTCAATCATAGGATATCCGTATATTGTATATTCCCCTTCATCATCTTTAAACACTATACTATATTTAATATTATTACACATGTGTTTCCTAAGCTTCACTATGTTATATTTATTTTCAATTTCTTTACTTGGTATAAACTTCTTTCTTTTTTCTAAATCACACTTTACTCTGGTCACTTTTGCTAAAATGTATTCACTTCCTACTAACATAGCTGTGAGTGTTCTATGATTACCGTCACCTGTCAAAAAATATTCATCATCACATTCATAGTATACCATTTTCACTGGTCTTGTTAACTTTTCGTATGATTTTTTCAACTCTTCCAACGGCATTTTTTCCAGATATTCAAAACAAGCTTCAAACCTTTCTTTTTTTCTTTCTACCTTTTTCATTTTTCTAACATTTTCATATACACTATCCCCTACAGTGCCTCTTGATACTCCTATGACCTTATTCAGTGGAACTAATTTTTTATATGTATTTTTATATGTATCTTCACAATCATGATAATAATCTTTACGATCCATTAAAATCTTATTTTTCATTTTATCAATATGTTCAGCACTTACGCCAAATTGCAGCAAATACTCGGTTAAATCACCATCAAACTCACACTCATCTTTTTCTTCATTAAAAAGATACATATCATGCACCACCTTCCATACAAATTTCTTTAACAATTAAAAACTATTATAACAGAAACAACAAATATTATCAATAGATATATCACTCAAGTTTACTCAACTCCAGTTTATCAAAATGCCAGCCGTCTTTATAACTGTGGTTTGTGCTTTCGATTGCATACTTCACACCGTCTACCGATATAACTTCTCCGGCTCTGGTATAGCTGTCATATTTCTCTACTATTTCAAACGAAAAAGTTTCATTCACCTTTGCATTTTCGTTAAGTTCGCGTTTTGCAACTGTATCGGCATTTTCTTTTTCGGTATCTATCTTAACAATTTTCTGCAAAAAGCCATATTTATCAATAAGGTCACGATTCTGCAAAACCATCAATTCCTTATACACATTATCCTTTTCAGATGTGATTTTAATAGAGTTGTACATATCCTCAATAGATATGCTATGGCTTACATTGCCTCTATAATCAATCGAATATTCCTGTCTTACATTACTCGCCACCTGAAATTCGGGATAGGCTGTCAAATCTCCGATTTTGTATATTCTCAATCCTTCCGGCACAAAATCAAAATTATAATTTCCGCCGCACTTTTCGAGAATATCTTTGAGTATATCCGATACGGTTTTATCAAAATATATCTGCTTTATATTTGCAGTCAATTCCGGCAGCATTACAATAGATATAGACAAGTCATTACAGATTTCTTTAATTGCATTTGCTGCCGAAATATTTTTAAACTGATATGTCTGACTTGTTTTATTAAGATACCATCCAAGGTCAGCAATAGTATATTTATTACTGTTCTTGTCACCGTCATCTGCCTTAGTTATTACTCCACGAAAAATCTCTGCATTTGTTACCATTCTGATAATATCGCCAACTTGCGGTATGTACATCAAATCTTTCAGATATGCTGCGTCAGTTTTCGCTATATCAAAAGACATTGTAGTTGCAAGTTCATATATACTGTTTTTCCACGACAGATTTCCTATCATTTCGGTTATATCGGTATCATTCGCATACATTCTCAGTTCATCAGTCGGCGTAATAGGAGTAAGGTTCTGCATTGCAGGATGAATGTTTTCCTTAACTCTGTTATTCCATACAGCTGTAGGTTCTTTTTCTCCGCCGTATGAATTTTCCGAATACATATAGCTTTCCATACTTCCGGAAGATGATGTTCCGTTTGACTTATCGGAGTATTCCGGATTAAACACATAATCATAATTACCGCCTGCAAAGCTCCATGTATGACTTCCCACAGTTCTGCAGTTGCTTGTCCCTCCTGTATTACCTTCAACAGTAGTAAAACTGTTACCGCTTACAGAAACAATTATTCCGGTATGTCCCTCACGCAGAAATATATCTCCTGCGTGAGGTGTATATGTACCATTTGTAACTTGATGTTTTGAATGAAGTCTGCCGTTTCTTCGTGCCCAATCAATACAGTTAGGGCAGTATGAGTAATTAGGAACTATACTTGTCGGAACACCGCACTGTCTTACAACATAGCTTACAAATGCCGCACACCACCAAAAGTTATATCCTATATTCTCAACATTGTCGGAATACCAATTAGTGTATTTATTGTTATTTCCGCACTTGCCCCCTATTTCCTGCATTTCTTTTCTTGCACGTTCCGCAACATCAAATCCCGATGACATTATTCAAGCAGCCCCAATCTATCCAACCACACAATTACACGCAAATCATCATATTTTAAATTCCATCCTTCGTCCGTTCCGCTGAGTACACCCTTGTCAACAGCCTTTTGGACACTCTTTCGTGCCCACTCCGGCATGTTTTCATCAATATAGTTATATATCATTGGATTTGCAAGGGTTTCAACAAGTCCTACAAGGTATGCAACTTGTTCTTTGAGTTTATTAAGTTCTTCCATATCAATTTCATCCTCTGCATTGCTTTGATCCTCATAATTCAGAAGATTAAACTCCTCTAAATCAAGTGTGTACCAAAGGTCACCGTCTGTCTTTATTGTGTATTTAAAGTCCTTGACCGCAACAGCCATATTTATCGGTGTTTCTGTAATAATAAGGCGTATAGGAAGTTTCAAATCTATCCATGTATCAATTTTATATACATATTCCCACCCCTTCATTGACTTATCACGCAGATACGGATAATCTCTTATCGGGAAAAAGCTTGAAATAGAAATACTTTTTAATTTCGGACTTCCTATCAGCATAAGTTCGCCATGCGATACCGTTTCAAATGTTTCGGTTGACTGTGGTTTGCTTATGGTAAACTGTGACGGCAAAGCGGGAATTTTCAATATATCCGCTCTGTTATTTACGCTCAAATATATATCCAAATTCGCACCTCCGTCCAAAAAAACAACAAAGAAAAAGCCGTCATGAGTTGACAGCCACAAAAATCACATATTCTCCAACACTTCAACAATTCTTTTTGCCACCTTATTTGCCAAAGTATCATCATCTTCGCCATTTGAATACACAGTAACATTTATCTGGTTTATTATGCTCGGTTTCTCATTTGCAGACACCGGTTTCATATAGTTCTGCAGTGTGTTCCAAAATCTGTCGAGCGGAAGAATTGCCTCTGCTCCGGATTCACCTCCGACCATAGGGAAACCGCCGTTCATACCGAACATTGTAGGACGTGTCATAATACCGCCTTTTGCGTACCATTGTATGCCGAGTTTCGGTATCGGTGTATTGATACCGGCAATACTGATAGTTCCCGTCTGCACAATATGCGGAGTTTTAATAATACCTTTTATCCCGTTCCATACATTGCTTATTGTACTCTTTATTGAATTAAAGACGCCTGACACTGTGTTTTTGACTGAATTAAACACATTCTGAAATGTTGTTCTTATGCTGTCTATTACTGTTTTAATTCCTTCTATAACATTCGTTACAACCGTCTTTATATTGTCAAAAGCAAGTCCTGCGGATAATGTTATCGTATTCCAAATATTTATTATAACATTCTTCGCACCGTCAATTATTAACGTAATACCGCTTATCACATTCTGCACACCGTTTTTTATAGTTTCGGTATTCAATGTAAATATACCGACTATCACTTGGAACACACCGGATATTGTTGTTTTAATGCCTTCAAATATTCCTGCCACCGCAGTTTTTATATTTTCAAAAACGGACTTTATGTTATCAAAGAACATTTGAAAATTCTGCTTTATTCCGCCTATAATATTCGATATTACCGTTTGTATATTTAAGACGGTATCGGATACTTGATTTTTAATGCCGTCAATAACTTTTCCGATAGTTGCTTTGACGTCATTTACAATCTCAGAAATTACATTTTTAACTGGAGCAAGTGCTGTACTTACCGAAGTTTTTATTTCTGCAAATTTTTCAGTAATTGCGGTTTTTATCGAAGTAAATTTCTCCGCAACTTTGTTCTTTATTCCGTTTGCGGCATCACCGATTGACGATAACTTTTCTCCGACAGTTTCTTTAATCCCGTTAAACTTCTCACTGATTTTTGTCTTTATTCCGTTAAATGCACTTATGCATTTATCCACTATCGGTTTCAAAGCACCTTCATTATATGAATTTCTCACAAATTCAAAGGCTTTTGAAAAGGCACTGCCAAATACATCTTTTATGCCTGATAATTTTTCTTTGACAGTATTCAGTATAGGAGAAAGTTTTGTTTTTACACTCTCGACAACCTGTCCGAGTTTTCCGCCTGTAAGAGAGTTTATTGCATCATAGCCGGTCTTGTAATATTCTTTTATTGCTGTCATAGTACCGGCGACTGCACCTTTTATTCCTCCGCCGTGTTCCTGATAGGAATTCTTGATGTTATTCAGTTTTGTTGATACCGTATTTTTAATACCGTCCCAAACATTTGCTGCAGTTTCCTTGACTTTACCCCAAGCATTTGAAACTGTATCTTTTATCCCGTTGAACACATTCTTTATACCGTTCCAGAGATTTTTTGCTGTTTCCTTTACCTTGTCCCAATGTTTAAAGAGCAGAACACCCACCGCAATAACCGCACCGATAGCAATAACAACAAGACCTATCGGTGATGTGACAAACGTCATTATTGCGCCGAACACTCCCGTCACCACATTAAGTGCCTGAGTTGCGGCAATTTGAGCGATAGTCGCAGTTGTAAGCGGTGCAAAAGCAGCCGCCTGCGTTCCTGTCATGACAGCAGAAAATGCAATTAGTCCGTTTCTTATCCCCTCGACTACATTTGCAGCCGCAACAGCAATTTTATATGCGGTTACCGCTCCGGCAATTCCGGCAATCACAGGTGAAAGTGTGCTTGCAGCGGATATTACACCCGAAGCAATATTCATCACTGCCACAAGTGAATTGCACAAATTCGGTACTACTACATTTGCAAGTGTCTGAATTAATTCAGTACCGTTTCCGCTGAATACGTTTACAATGCTGTTCCTGACATTATCAAACGCATTATGAAGTCGTTCTATTGCCGGCTGATTATTTTGAATTGCATTCTTTACAGCGTTAAATACCGTGCTTGCAGTATTATAAATTGTCTGAATTGCAGAAAATAATCCGTTTCCTATTGCAACAGTAACATAAGAAATAGCGGGAGTTAATGCACCGAGTCCGTCAGACATAGACTGAAGAACGCCTTTAAACTGCGATGAACCGAGTGCATCAAATATCGCAATTTTCACACCCTCGAACTGCGACTTTAACAGTGTGAGTTTACCGCTTACCGTGTCATTCATAGTGTCAGCCATTTTTAAAGCCGCACCTTCCGAATTATTTATAGCGTCAGACAATGAGTAAAAATCATCAGGACTTGCATTCACGATTGACAGAAATCCCGACAGTGCATTTTTTCCGGCAATCATTGTTGCATACTGACCTTTTTGAGCATCGGTAAGTGTTGAGAAGCGTGTCTGAAGTTCGGGAATAAGCACAGATAAAGGTTTCATACTGCCGTCCGTATTTACTGCAGAAATCCCCAAAGCCGACATAGCCGCATCTACTTCTTTGGTAGGTTTCGCCAACCTTGTCATAACACCTCTCAGAGAAGTACCTGCGTCCGAACCTTTAACTCCGGCATTTGCCATCAGACCGAGTGCTGTGGTGGTATCTTTCATTGAATATCCCATTGCACCCGCAGTTGCCGCAACATTTTTAAAGGACTCGCCGAGCAAAGATACATTTGTATTTGACTTTGACGATGCAACCGCCAAAACATCAGCGAACTCACCGCTGTCACTTGCTTTCAGTCCGAAAGCGGTCAAGGCATCGGTTACAATATCAGATACACCGGCTAATTCCTCACCGCTCGCAGCGGCAAGGTTCATTATTCCCGCAATACCGTCAATCATCTGCGATGAATTCCAGCCTGCCATACCCATATATGACATAGCCTCTGACGCTTCTATTGCAGAAAATTTGGTTTTAGCACCCATTTCCTTTGCTTTCTCGGAAAGTGCAGTCAGTTCTGCACCTGTTGCTCCCGAGATTGCGGATACGTTTGCCATTCCCTGTTCAAATTCTCTGCCGGTATTCACTACATCTTTGCCGAAGTCTATCGCTTGACGTACACCGACAAACGCTCCTACGGCTACTGCCGCCTTAGATGCCAACGAGGTTATAACCCCGCCTACTCCGGAAGACTGATTTCCGAAGTTTTTCATTCCTGATGTTGTACCGTTTAAACTGTTTCTAAGGTTATTGCTCGCATTGACAGCGGACTTCATATTGACGAAAAAATTACCGTTATTAAGGCTTAAAGTTGCACCTATATTACGAGCCAAATTTTACGTCACCCACTCCCCAATAACGCCTTATACTTCTCCGTCTCCTCTTCCACAGCAAGCTCCATACTCGCCTTTAAAAATATTTTTTCAGACAGTGATAACCTTGCAAGCCTGTCCCAATCAAATCCCTTTTGAAGATAGAAATGAATAAGCTGCAGGTCACCGTCTGTCTGTATTAGTTTTTTACGGCTTCCACACCGCCCATATATCCGGCAAGCTTCATACACTCAATCGCAATCTGCGGTATTTCACCTGGTGCAAATATAATTTCAACAATATCCATAGGCACTGCACAGCCGAATGCGTCCTGTACTTCCTTAGACTTAATGTCAGGTTCTTTGATACATTCATAGCACATATATTTATCACCCTCGCCTGCCTCCATATCATTTGCGTCACGGCAAAGTGCTCCGTCCGGTTCTTCAATCGTTATAACCGAATCAATGGACTTGATATATAAATCCATTGTCTTTTTAATTTTCTTTGACGCAATCATCTGCTCCTTACGTCGTAAAAGTTCTGCTAATGTTAATTTTGTAGCCTTATTCATTTTAGTGTCCCTTCCTTTTTTCTTAACAAAAAACCAGCTGTATAGCCGTCATTTTTTAGTGTCCCCATCATTAAAAATACAATCTTTTTATACACACGGGTCAGCGATTGTATCAAGATACTTAAATCCTACAAATCCGCCCGAAAATTCATCTTCGGTAATTTTTCCGTTCTCAAATGCCTGAAGTGTAAGTTCATCAAGCCAGCATGACATAAGCTGTACTCTTTCTGTACCGCCGTTATCGGGGTCCTCCAATTTTGATATAAGCGACAATCGCTCGTCAATACCCGCTGAAAGTTTCTCCGCATACGTTTTGCCTCTTGAATAAATCTTTTTTATTTTCGCTGTCCAAGTACCGGACACACCCATCAGTTTACTGTCGTCCCACATTTGCCCCGAAAAGTTTATCGTTTCACGGTTTGTTTTGATTTTTGCTTCAAATGAAGTTATTTCATAACAAATACTGTTGTTCCACCAAAAATAGCCGTGCGTACCGCTGATTACTTTTCCGACAGCGGGAAGCTTTCTTTCTCCTGCCATTGTTTACTGCCTCCCTTACTCCATATTTATAGAAAATTTCAAATCCTCTATTGCATCACAGAATGTTATATCCGCCGTTACAAAAACATAACTGCCCGTCTTTGCCTTACGAATCTGTTCATCACTGTACTCGGATATATCATATTTTTGTGCAAGCCAGTCACGTTGTGCATTAACATCTATATCCGCTGTATTTTCCGCATCGCCGTACAGTACGCCTTCTCTTACAAGTCCGTCAAAATACTGATTAATAGCAGCTACAAACATAACCTTATTGTCATAGCTGTTATTAATTCCGATATAGTTATTCTCAAATGCAGAACGAATATCGTCACGCATTAAGTCCATACCCTCAATAATTTTGATTTTCTTCATATCTTCGGTCTTATCACCGCTTAAGATGTGTAGCGAATTTACACCTCGTGCGACTTTTACTTTTTCGCCGTCATTGATAAGTATAAACTTACCTTCGTCTATATCTTCATTGGGAGTAAGGCTCTCCGTTATAGAGTCAATTTCCGAAAGAACTTGATATGTCGCGCTCTCTGTCATTGACAGTCCGGCAAGCAAGCCTGCAATTCTTGCGCAGTATTCATATGCCGAATATGTCTTTGCTCCGACTTTGATACCGCTCGAGGAAAAGTTAACAATGCCCTCATTATTTGCCGCAGAACAAGGCAAAACCGCTTTGAATGTCTTTTTTGCCGCTCTCTGTGCTATAATCCAATTCTGCAGTTCTTCCGTCAAATCTTTATGTGGTTCCAATCCCGGAAACGTCAGCCAGTTCCACGACTTATTTCTAAGGCGTGCCAAGGCGGCGTTATATGACTTTTTGAAGTCCTCGCCTGTTTCCGCTCTTTCCACAAGCACTCGTTTCGGTTTGCCGAGAAATATTTTATTCAAGTAGTCAAGATTTGTCGTTGTCCAGTCTGATTTCACAATATCGGCTTCATAGTTATATGTATAACTTAAATTTTCATCTCCGACTTTGGTTGAATCTTCAAGAATAACCGCTACAATTCCGTTCTGACTTCGTGTTACCGCAGTCTGTGCCTTCGTCTTAAATTCAATTAAAATTTCAGGTAATCCCATTTTTATCCCCCCGTATCACAAGTTCGCTCATTTCATCATACTTTTCTGTTTTATCCACAGCCTGAATGAAATTTATATCAAAATACACATACATTGCACTCTTTTCAATTTCAAAATTCATTTCATGAATAGTCAGATGTCTGTCCATAATATCGAAAGTCGGGTACAAAAAAAGCTCTTTAATCCTGCTGTAAGCACCTATACAGTCCTCCACAGTTTCAAGAGCCGATATATATTTTAATTCTACCGAAACAGTAAGTTCCTCAAGTGCACCGCCACAGCACTGAGGCTGTACATCTGAAGGATACGCAGAAACAAACACTGCCGGTTTTAAAAATCCCTCATCTACTTCTGAGGCAACCACGTTAAATCCGGCATTCGCAAGGATTTCCGCAGTTCGTGTCTGTATATCTTTTTCTGTAATCATCTGTCCTCCTACATTTGTATATCTTTTGTTATCTTATCAAGCAGTTTTTCTGCACCCGAATTGAATTTTGCCTGTGCCTCCGACATTGATTTTTCAAGCATAAAATCACCTTGTACATATCCGCCGGATTTAATGCCTATTGCAGAACGCTGTACACGATTAAGTTTTCTGCCTCTTTCCCGAGTTCTGCCGCCGCTTACAATCTTGTGACCGAGTTCAACAAGATGTGCATGAGGTGCTGTTGACTGAACTCTCACTACTCTTACTTTACCGCCCTTATACAGTTTTACTTTTTTCGTTCTCCATGAGTTTCGGAGCTTCTTTGTCCTTACCGGTGTAAGTGATTTTGTTCTCTTATTTACGGCACGTCCTTCTGCCATAAGGAATGCGTCTGCTTGACTCGGATAATTCTTCTCGCATTGCTTCATAGCTTTTTCAAGTTCGTCAAATCCGAATACATCAATATTCCTTGCCATTTCGGTCTTTCTCCTTTGCAACAATTTGCAATTCCGTATTGTTTTCGCCTATGTTAAGAACAGAAACAATATCAAGAACCTTTAGTCCGAACATGATTTTCATATCCTCGGTTATATTCGGAAAATACCTTGTTGTAATTTTGTATGTGGTTTCTGCACGCAGTTTTTGTGACTCCTCATACTCACGTCCCGACATCGGAGAAACATTTGCCCATACGGCATACTCATTCAAAGAAAGCTGATGTGAATACAGCTGTCCGCCGCCTGCTGATTTCCATAATGCGTTGCCTTTGTTATCAGTCAGCACATACACAGAAGTTTCATCGGCATTAATGTCACTGCTTAATTTAGGTTTGAACGGAATCCAAACCGGTACATTTTCATTCATTGAATTTAATCTTTTATCAAGCGGTTTCAAAAATATAACCCGATGACGCAGTTTTGAAAAGTCCATTAAAATGCCGCCTTTCTGTATGGTCTCAGCAATGTATAAAATATACTCGGTACGCCGTTTTTAGTTCCGTCACGCTGTTCAAAGAAATATCCTATACACACAAGCATGGCTTGTTTATAGCTTTCCGGCAGTTCGTCAGGTATTGCAAGACGTGTATAATTTTCACACATTTCCCCTGCTAAGAGAATAAGTATTCGGAGATAGTTGTCCTCTGCGTCAGAATCCAAATGCAGATACTGTTTAACCTCTTCAATCGTCAGCATTTTCTTCTTCCTCCGTTTTAGACTGCACTGTTTTAGATTTAGTGTCCCTTCTTGTTGTTTTTGTGTCCCTTACTTCTTCCGCAAATCCGCACTGAACCAAATCTTCGCCTATTTTCTTTTCAACATCAACAGTCTGACCTTCAGAAAAACTGAAAGTCAAACCCGAACATGAAGTTGTTATCTTTATTTTCATTTTACCCTCCTATTATTTCATCTGAACAGTCTTAACCGATTCAGGCAATATCAGCTTTCCGTCTAATCTTTGGAATACACGGAAACCGACTTGTCCGTTCTTTGCAAAAAGTTCATTCAATCTTTGGAATGAACGTCCTTGTCTGTCAGCCACCCAATAATATGATAAATCACCAAACAGCAATATCTTATTGCCGGACTCTATCTCAGGCATATATGCAGAAGTATGTATCGGACGGTTAAGAATTGTATCCGGCTGTCCCGCCTGCAGACCCGGTTGCCATAAATACTGACCGTTACTGTCTTTAAGTTTTCTTATAGCCTTTATTGTACTGTCGCTTGACATAAATACGGCATTCTTTCGATACGGTGTTCTAAGACTGTGATATAGGTCAATTATTTCATCTGTCGTAATTGCGTTTGACGCAGCAGACGTAACCCCTACTTCAGCCGTATTTAACACACCTGTCGGTTTTCCTGTACCGTTGCCGTTGATAAATGCCAATTCCTCTGCCGCACCCATTCTTCTTGCAAATTCCGATGATATGTATGTTTCAAGATTAAATGCGGAGTCATTGAGCAGTTCTTCCGATACTTTTATAATCGTACTGAGCTTATGAGCTCCAAGAGATACCGTTCCGAACTCATCATCGCTTTCAGTGTATTCCGAGCCTTCATCTGTCCACACAGCCTCACCGTGAGATGCAACTACCGGAATCTTTTTATCACCGTTTGCACTTGTTATGATTGTAGTTAATCCTCGCATAATGTTTTCATCGGCAAGTTTGTCAATAAGAACTGTCTCGTATTCGTCCGGAACAAGATATCCGCCGTCACTGTCAGTACCAATCTGCAATGTATCATGTACCGAATATGACAGCTGATTATTCTTCATAAGCTTCCAAAATGCCTGCTTATATTCGTTACTTGCTCTGCCCGTTTTTGTATTACCGTTCGTTTTAGGTGTTTCAAGAACGGGTGTATTAACAGGAGAATTCAGTCTTTTTTCCATCTCTGCCTGACGTTCTAAAATATCTATCTCTTTGCCGAGAGCAACAATTTCACTCTCCATTTTTTCATATGTTTCTACGTCCTCTGCCGAAAGCATATCGTTTTCTCGTTTTGCATTATCAAGAAATTTCTTTGTCTTTTCCCATAACGCTGCCCTTTTTTGTCTTAAATCAGTTATTGACGCCATTTATATTACCCCCATTATTTCAATAAATTTAATCTTGTTTCAAACTGTTCTGACGGAATACAATACTTTGAATCTTCCGGCTTGACTATCGGCTTAAGTTTTTTTCGCATTGCGGCAATAGTATTAGTCACCATTGTTGTTTTGTCAAAAATCATATCTTGATTATCAGTGCTGTCATCATTGCCGTATAGGATTTTGTCACAGAACCCCATATCATGTGCCGAATGTGCATTCATCCATGTTTCTCCGTCCATCAAATGTGACAGTTTGCTTCGTGACAGTCCGGTCTTTATCTGATAAGCATTTATAATTGATTCCTTTACTTCGTTAAGAAAATCAATACCTTGTTCAAGTTCCGATGCCTGTCCGTAAAGCATCATTGAAGGATTATGTATCATAATCATTGATGTCGGAGACATCTCAACCATATCCCCAGCCATTGCAATTACAGATGCCGCACTTGCCGCAATGCCGTTTATTTTAACGGTAATTTCGCCGTTATGTTCTTTTAGTGCCGTATATATTTCACTTGCCGCAAAACAGTCACCGCCCGGACTGTTTATCCATACCGTAATATCACCTTCGTACCGATTAAGTTCATCACGGAACATTTTCGGTGTTACATCATCGCTGTACCAGCTTTCTTCCGCAATTACGCCATTTAAAAAAAGCACATTTTCTGTGCTTTCATTTTCTTCGTCTATTTTGTTTTTAACAGTCTTGAACCTCCAAAATTTACTCATTTTCACTTTCACCCCCGCTGTTGTAATTTCCGGCATTATTTATATCAACCATATTGCCGTTACACAAATATCTGTCACCGCCAAGTTCTTTAGGTATTTTATTCATATCCTCCAATTCCCTTATATCGTTTGCACTGTACCACCCATTCTGTCTGCCGATAGCATATCCGCTCATACGGCTTTTAAAATCCCCTCGCAGAAGTCCGTCAACATTGAATTTTACGAAGTATTTCTTCTGTTCTTCTTCTGTCAGAAGCTGCTGAAATATTGTCTGCTCTATCCTCACAAGCCACGGCCGGATTGTATTCGTTACAAAATCAAGCGACTGCTGTTCTATATTGTTAAAACTTGATTTTTCCAAATCGGCAATCATATGCGGAGGAACACGAAATATTCTGCATATTTCATTCACTTGAAATTTTCTTGTTTCGAGAAACTGTGCCTCATGAGGATTTATCGAAATCGGATTGAATTTCATTCCTTCTTCCAACACTGCAACCTTGTGTGCATTTGAACTTCCGCCGTATGCGTCATTCCATGCGTCACGAACTTTTTCAGGCTCTTTCAAAACTCCCGGATGTTCCAAAACTCCGCTTGGTGTACCGCTGTTTGAGAAAAAGCTTGAGCCGTATTCTTCGGCAGCAATAGAAAGTCCTATCGCATTCTTCGCCATAGCAATCGGTGAGTATCCCACAAGTCCGTCAAATCCCAGTCCGACTATATGCAGAATTTCATCTTTGCGAAATACAAATGTCCCCTGCTTATCACTGTTATATGTGTAATATATTTTGCTGTCCGCACCTCTGTCTATATGCATCTTTTCCGGCATAAGCGGATAAAGTGCCGTAACCTCACCTTTACCGTTTCGGATAATCTGTGAATACGAATTCCCCCATAAAAGCAGATGTGACATCATAACCTCACGCATTATGAAACTGTTCATTTCAGGATTGGGTATATCGTGCAGAAGTCTGTACAACGGATGCGTAAAGGCTCGCTCTTTTCCGCTGTCCGTGTATTCATAAAGATGAATCGGCAGACTTGCTACTGTTTCCGATATGATACGAACACACGCATATACTGACGTTGTCTGCATAGCCGACCGTTCCGTCACAGCCTTTCCCGACCACGTTCGCCCGAACGGAAACGACCGTCCTCCTCCGATACTGTCACCCATATGATTTTTAGGCTTGTCTCTTGGTTTGAATATTGATTTTATAACCCCCATATTTCCTCCCATAAAAAAAGCACCTCTAACGAGATGCTAAAAATCTATTTATCTAATTTAACCCCGAGTAATCGGGATGGAATATCACTTTTAACAATAAAACTTATCAATAATCCAACAAATGAAATAATGCTAATAATATCATTAAACATAGACACCCCTCCTCGAATACCAGCCATACTAACTTGTCCCCATTCTTGACATAGCTTTTCCAGGGCAGGACATATAAATTATACTATCTTTTAAGATAGGCGTCAATAAATTTTTTATATGAATATACTGTGTAAAAATTTTTTTTATTCTTACGATTACATAAAGCTTTCAAAACTCGATTAAATGTATGCATACCACCAGAATATTCAATTAAAAGTTTAACAATCCAATGATTAAATTTATTTCTATTTACATGAATTACTCCAGGCTTGTAAATTTCATTGCAATCTGCTAATATGCTTATTTTCTCTTTTATTCCATCTGACAGTGGTATACTATTATATTTATTCATTATTACACAGCCATCTGATAAATTAAAATCTATACAATTATCAATATTAGTTGAAATAAAATAAACATTTTCAAATTTTGTATTCTTGAATGTTGTATCTTTTAACTTACATCCAAAAAATACAATATTCTTTAACACTGCACCATTAAAATTACTTCCTCGCAAATTAGAAGAAATAAAATCCACACCACATAGCAAAGAATTTCTGAAATTGCATTCAGTTATATTGGAAGCTTTAAATCTTACATTTTTAAATTGAGCATCTTTATATATAAGATTATGTATATTTGCTTGGTATAAGTATCTATTGATACGCCCCTTCAACTTTTTAGGCGAATTTTGTAAATCAAATCGCACGCGTTCCCCTTTTTTTATCTTTCTATTGTGTTTTTGT
>ERZ773107.1154-NODE-1154-length-25496-cov-3.998467_pt1 | contig 25496 bp, 26 predicted proteins | sample MGYA00580571_ERZ773107 | MGnify/ENA primary metagenome ERZ773107 (study PRJEB29015, sample SAMEA2737843) | human gut metagenome | biome: human gut; feature: human-associated habitat; material: faeces | place: China | collected 2012 ... | reverse complement strand
GGGTATAATCTTTGCAAATCTTCCATATCAATCATATTTTTCACAAAGCTACAAAAAATATCCGTTCAAAAAGAAAGCAGGCAGAAAACTTTTTCCCGCCTGCTCCTTTTACTTTATATGAACAGCTCCGCAGGTACAAAAGGTACAGTAAATGCACCCCGCATTTTTTCCACACACGTACGCATTTACTTATAGTACGCGCATGTGCGTGTGTATAGAGAGCCCCGAAAAAAGTGTACCTGCTGTACCCGCCATATCCACCGCACCTGATAAACTCATCATACCCGCCACACCCATCGTCAAACAAACACAGTGCTTTATAAGTCCTAAAGCAGTGCTTTACGACCTCTAAAGCTATGCTTTAGCCTTCGTAAAGCACTGCTCTAACAAATATATCAACTATCTTCACAGACAGTTGATATATCTCACATACAAATCATATTAGCTCCATGCTAATATGAGGGTATAAGTCAGGAACATACCACTGTACTCTTCCCGACCTTTTGTCAACGTCAAACCTTGACGTATAGTTTTGCTATCTGTACTCTTTCCCCATACCTGATATTAAATTCGATTTATATAGGGAGCTTTGTGACTTATTCATATTGCCAAATGTCATCCATAGTAATTGGCACATAGGCTCCATCTTTCATTTCTATAATGACAGAGGGCTCATGCACAATAAGAGTATGCCACATTCCGGCAGGTACTTGTACGCCATAAATACCACTTGCAGGATTCAATTCATGCCGTGCACATTCAACACCTTTTTCATCATAAAAAAGTTCCGTTATATGACCTCTAAGCAGAATGACAGTCTCAATTGTTTTAGTATGACGATGAATAGGAACATGCGTTCCCGGTAGCAAGGCATTAAGCATACGCTGAGAAGTGTCACCTTCACCGTTACGCAAATCAAGATTAATGCGCCGCCTCTCATTTGTTCCCGCCTGAGCTAACAGTTCATCAAGTAGTTTATCATTTATTTCCATAATTATTTCTCATTAACTTTTGCACGTAGATATTCTTCGTGTAGGTGATAATATTTTCTCTTGAACAAGACATAGACGATACAAAGTAATACCAGCACTACAACTAAATATAAATACTTATTCATTGGCAAATAAATAGCCCCCAAAGAGATTATCAATTGCATAATCATATAGACGGTCGACACTATCACATGCTTAATGTGCAATTCATTGGCCATCAGTTGATAAACATGTTTACGATGAGGTTTGCCTATATTCTCATGCAATAATATTCGATGGAAGATAGTAAGCACACTATCAACACCATATACCATTAATAGCAGAATAGCCCAGTAGTTTCCGCTTTTTAATATATAAGAACCTAAAAAGTAAAGCAAAATAAATGCAATAGATACACTCCCCACATCACCCGCAAAACATTTTGCCTTAGTGCGGAAGTTAAAGAAGCAGAATATCAGCACGCTAAGCAAAGTCACAATAATAAAGTTCCGGTCGACAAACTCCTCCTGTAAATTGAGAATAAATAACGGAATAAGCACCGCCAATGAATAACTACCGGTAATACCATTGATACCATCCATAAAGTTATAAGCATTGATAATACCAGTACATACTACGAGGGCAACGACAATCATCCACCAATATTCAGGCAACAAAATACCCCATTGGTAAAACATAAGTACCATAGCGGTAAACTGTACAATCAGACGAAATTTGTTAGGTACTGAGTGAATATCATCAACAAAACTGATACCACCCAACATCGTGAGACCTAATAAGAACCAAAGACAAGTAAAACCATAAAAGCCCACATAAAGCCAGGCTCCAAACAAGAAAATGATACCACCGCCACGCAACACAATAGAAGTATGCGATGAACGTAAATTAGGTTTGTCTATGATATTATACTTGTCGGCAATTTTAAAATATGCTAGTTCAAGAACAAGCAGTAATACTGCTATCAACAGATACGTAAACATACTTATTTCGTATTTACAAATGATTTTATAGTTTGCGTCAGACCTTCTTCGGCACGTATAGGCATTTTATCCACTCCCAACGCTTTTTTTATCTTAGTATTACTTACCACATAATTTTCAGTTAGTTTAGTCAAACGTTCTGAATTTAGTGGCAGATGCAAGATATCTCCTATACTGCTCATAACGTTCATCAGCCCTCTGGGTAAATACCAAATATGTGGCTTTTTACCCAAAGCTTTACAAATAACTGTAATAAGGTCATTAGTTGATAAAGCCTCATCGTCACACATATTATAAATACCCGAAGCCACATCTTTAGCAAGCAATCCTTCTATAACAAAACAAAGGTTATCAATAGAGGTAAAGCAACGGTGATTCTCAAAAGCTCCCAAAGGCCAGGGTATTCCTCTCTTCACCACACCATAAAGCAGATTGAGATTTCCTTTATTACCAGGACCATGTATCATGCAAGAGCGCATGATATACACCTGCTTGTCTGCCACAGGATGCGATAATATATACTCCTCAGCCTTAATTTTAGACTCACCATAAGGCCCTACAGGATTAGGAACAATATCCTCAGTAAGAATATCGCCTGGAACAAAATCAGCAGCAGCCTTAACAGAAGAGAAAAAGATAAACTTCTTTGCTGATGATTTAAGAAACCAATCATACACTTTTTTGGTAAGACCCGTATTTACCTTAAAATACACCTCTGGTCCAGAAGTTTTTTTCAAATCATGCGCTTTACCTGCCAAGTGAATCACAGCCTCCACTTGTGGAACAAATCCATTATCAAAGTCATCCCATGAAAAAGTCTTAACCACACCATCCTTTTCAGGCATAATGATGTCAAGACCATAAATTTCATTACTTTGTCCCAAAGCCTTTACCAGATTCCCCCCCACAAAGCCATGGATACCGGTAATTAGTATCTTCATATTATTCTTTAGTAATAAATAATTCAAAAACTTTCACGAAATACTTCAAGCCTAGCAATGGCATACAAGTCCAAATACCATTTTCGCGGCATGCACGAATAATTTCTTTATTAAGAATCCAGTTACTTTTCCAATTGGCAGTGCTCCTCCCTCCTGTACGCATCTTCATAAAGTCCAAAGGCATATACTTAGCCTTCAACTTATGGAAATAAAGGAAACGAGTCAACAACTCATAATCTGCAGCAATTTTGTAATCATATTGGTAGTACCCATACTTTTCAAAATTGTGTTTATAGGTATAGAACGAAGGATGTGCAGGCATAAAACCAAAACGGAAACGCCAAGGAGCAAAATTTTTAGATGAATAATAACGAACCGTTTTATTCAAATCACTATCGTTTACAAAGCGGACATCACCATATACAGCCTCAATAGAGTTATCCTGTTCAAAAGTCTCTGCCACCTTTGAAATCACATCCGTGCGATGAAAAAAGTCATCCGAATTGATGATGCCCACCACGTCGCCGGTAGCCATTTTGATACCTTTATTCATAGCATCATACATACCCTTGTCCTTCTCTGAGAACCATTTCATGCGACCATTGAACTTAGACTCATATTCTTTAATAATGCTCACGGTTTCATCCTTAGACAAGCCGTCGGCAATGATGTATTCCAAATTCGGATAATCCTGTTTAAGTACGCTTTCTATCGTGTCACGAAGCGTTGCAGCACTATTCCATGTTACTGTTACAATTGAGATTTTCATTTGATATTTGTCAAATCTTTATTATACATTGTCTTAAAGTATGCAATGATCTTCTCCTTATCATCCCCACAATTGGACTTTATTTCATATATCTTCGCATCCACCAACATTCTGTACCACAAGCCTTGAAAGAAATCCCAACAGAATCCTTCTTTGCCATCCCAAAACCCCATCTTCACAATATAGCGATAGATAAAATATGCGAACGAACGCCAAAACAAAGGCATTCTACTAAACAAATCCTTCTTCTTGCGTTTCTTCTGCACGCTATCGCTTAAATTCTGCTCACCCTCTTCTTTCCCATTAAAGTGATATATCTTGTTCAATTGGTCTATTGCTTCCCGTAATGCATAGTCATTGTGCTTTGTGATAAACGCCTCTAAAGGCATTCGATTATCATCGATAAACAAGCCTTCCAGTTCAATCGTTTCACCCTCCAACACCACCAATTGCTCATCCATCAGACGTTGCTCATAGCGAGCCTTACCCTTTCTAAAGCATCTAACCAATCTAACACTTTCTACAATCCCGTGTTTAAGCCTCTTTCCCATAAAAGCACGAACTCTCGGTAGAGATAAGGCTGTAATATTAGTAGAAAGAGAGGGAATTGTAAGTTGAATTTCCTCAATCAACTCAGAGAACAGATACTCATCTGCATCTAAACGGAGTATCCACTCTGTATCAATATTCAAGTTATCCAATGCCCAGTTAAATTGTTCTGCCTGATTACCTGGATACTTATGAACAACAACTTCCACATTATCAAACTCCTTACATATTTCTACCGTTCTGTCAGTAGAAGGACTATCCACCACTATCACCTTTTTGGAAAACGGACATACATTCTCCAAACAACGGCGAATATGTATTTCCTCATTATATGTGAGGATGATAGTTGTCAAATCAAGTTTATTCATTTTTTAGTTCTCTCTTCTTAATGAATTTAGCAGGATTACCACCGACTACAGTCCATGGAGCTACATCCTTGAATACAGCTGCTCTAGCACCCACCACAGCCCCTTCACCAATTGTTACCCCCATTCCGACAAAAGCATCCGCTGCCACCCAAGCACACTTTTCAATTATAATAGGAGCTGTTATTAGCTTATGTTCACTATCACAAATATCATGACTTGCAGTACAAAGATAAGTTCCTTGAGAAACTGTTACATTATTACCAAGTACAACAGGAGCTACATTATAGCAGTTAACATTAGATGCCAAACATGAACATCTCCCCATGACCAAGTTCTTTGGATAGTAAACCTTTGCTGATGAATACACCACAGCAGTAGAATCAATCTTAGCTCCAAACAATCGAAGCAACATACGCTTCCATCCGCTCCCTATGCTTCTTGGTAACGGCCGCGCTAAACAACTCCACACAATACTCCAAGCCAAACGCACCCATTGATGCTTTCGACCTAATGTATTATGATACTTTGATAAATCTATTTTTTCCATCATACACTAATCAAAGAGTATATACAAAATCCGGTTTGGCACATTCGCCAACCACCCATTTATACAAATCATTCATCATACCAGCCACTTTGTGCTGCTCATATTCTCCTTCCATCAACTTACGCCCTCTCGCTCCCATAGCTACAGCGTCAGCTTCCGACATACTCAATATTTCAAGCATCACCTTCGCTATAGTTTGCGGCTCATTGTCCTTCCACCATCCACATTGATACTCATTCAATTCACCCCAAGGCGTACCCAATGAAGCATACACCGGTGTGCCACAAATTAAAGCTTCAGGTACAATCATACCAAAGTTCTCTTGCGTACTAGGAACCATCAATGCCCATAAGCGCGATAGACGATCGTATTTATCCTTACCACTCACAAACCCTACAAACTCCACACAATCATCCAGCCCTAAACGCTTAACTTCCGTTTTCAAGAACTCTTCATAACAATCATTATATTTGCCCATAATTTGTAAAGACAATCCGCTTTGCTCTTCTTTCGATAAAAGAGCAAGCGCATAAATTAGATTCTCTACTTTTTTAATAGGATGCAACCGTCCCAAAAAGCCTATCTGTCTACGACCTTCAGGCTTGTTGATAATAGCTTCCACTCCTTTAGGGAAAACCACAGGATTAGGAATTACCGCAATAGGACCTTTATAACCGAAAGTTCTACAATGCTCCATCTCTTGTTTGCAGGTAGCGTGTAAACAAGTCGCGTTATGCACATCCTTATTAAACCACAATTTCAGCATGGGCCACTTTTTCCATCGCTTAATAGCAAGTGCAGAAGGATACAACATACCATGGGGAGAAATGACATATGGCTTCTTTTGGACACGCGCCATCTTACAGGTTATGTGATTGGAATACATCCATAAACCATTGGTATGGTAAATATCATAATCTGATTCAGCTAAAGCATGCTGTAGATTGGCAGAAAAGGCTAAAGGCGTTTTATAATCATTGGTCACTTCAATAAGCCAATCACTACCTTTTCCCAAATTAGGTTCCTTGCTATCAGCACTTTCAGTAGTTAATAAATGCACGGAAGCTCCCAAGTCTCCCAACCCCTCCAAAAGGTCACGAGTACAAGTACTGGGACCACCAGATGAAGCTGATAATCCCTGTATAGTTTGTAATACTTTCATTATTTTTAATTATTCTGCTTTTGAACAAGGACCGTCTTCTACTACATAACTTTCACCTTGCAACATCGATTGGCACAATTTATACAATTGCTCGGCAGCATTCTTGGGACTCCACACATCACGTATTGTCTTGTAAGCCTCTATACTCATTCTTTCGCGTTCTTCAGGGTGTTTTATCAGCCAAAGTACTTTATCGAATAAATCATTCTTTTTCTTAAGATTAAACGAAAAGCCATTTATGCCCTCTTTTATAAGATAAGGAGTTGAACCGGTCTCTATGGAGCTTACAGGACAACATCCGCAGCTCATTGCCTCATTGAGTACGGCACCCCATCCCTCATTCTTATCACTGGTAAAACAAAAAATGTCATGCATGCGCATAGCCTCTAGTACTTTACTGTTATGCATACTACCAAGCAGATGAACAACCCCCTTCAAACCTTTACGTTGTATTAAAGCTTCTATTTTACCATATTCGGGACCTGTTCCAATCATATTGATTGTAAAATCCACTTTTTCACGATAAAGTAAGGAAGCCAATTGAAGCATTTGTTCAGGGTGTTTCAACTGTAAGAATCTTGCTACCCACAAGATTCTTACAGTTGAAACATTTCGCTTTGCCTTTTGTATAACTTCAACATCAATATCTGGTACAGCTGTAAAATATCCCCATTTATAACATTTCTTCTTGAATGACTGCATTAAACGAAAATCTCCTACTGCATAAGCACTCGAACACAAAGCATAGAATGGCTTACCATGACAAGAAGTGTGATAATACCACTGTTGTTTAAGTAAACGAGGAGACAGTAAGTTTATCAACCCACGTTTCAACCAACGTTCACTATTAATAAATGTAATTTTGTTTGTCCGAATTCTTTCTTTTAAAAACATCAAAGGCGCGGCAGCGTATATCATCACATCTACCTCACGAATTAACCTCAATGCCTTCCGCACAGATTCCTTACCATCAGCCAAGCGAATCAAGTAGGGTCGGCTAGAAAAGTCATTCATATCTCCACCTTTGCTATAGTCATTGTTAATATCACCTGTCTCCACAAACCAATAATTCCCATTGGTTAATTTATATAGTTCATCGGCGACACAAGCCTGATGAATATTCAATGCTATTGATACAAATACTATTGTCATACCTCAAGTATTATTTATTCCAACTTTTCATTTCCTTATAATCAGCACAATGCCCAATCATCAACCAATAAATAAAACAGAGAAATCCACCTGCATATAAAGCATATCCTTCAAACATAGCATGCGTTATCATTGCAAGAAACATATACATTCTCATTTTAGCCACTATACTTCCATCCCTACGTACACTTTTATATGCACTTAACAACACACATAAATATGGTATCATACCCACTACTCCTGTCATAGAGAGAATAGATAAGTGAGTAGAGCCTGACTCTACCCCACCAGCCGCATTATAGTCTTCTGAGTTCCTCAGATCAACAGAACAAAACCCAATTCCAAAAACAGGATTCTCCTCAAATTCTTGTATTCTATTATTCCATTTATCCTCACGACTATCAAATGTACTACCGGCCTCTTCATTACGTTGCTGCTTAGTTATCAAGCCCGTTGCAATTCTATCTGCAACAGGTATAGCTACAATTGATGTTGCTACCAGTAATCCAATAAGAGTTTTTCGGCTACCGCCCCAGTCTTTCATAAAAAAAAGTGAATAAGCAATAGGTACAACCATAGCCAATGTAGCCCCTCTACTTGCTGACATCACAACTGCCGCTGCCGCTATAAAAAAAAGTACAATAAGAATCTTTTTACGATAAACCACATACATATTAAGAAACATTAATGCCACAAGTGCAGACATAGGTCCAAGTAACATTGAATGCGCATAGAGTCCTCCGAATACACCTACTGACGTAACATCATGCATCAAATCTTTACGTACTAAATTAATACCGAGAAAATAACATACAAATGAGCCTATTGTAAGAAATGTGAGAAGTATTAATATATTACTGTACACAAGACTCCTAAAAGCTATTGCTGTAGGAGAAGAAATGCATGACGTACATAATAATGTTACGCATAGAAACAATAAATACCGGATATTAGAGTTGAAAAAAGGTTCGGTTGCCCATAATGCACTTAGAAAAAAGGCTATATACATTACCACATACAGTCCATCGATTTTCAGTTTGCCACATGCCAATATATATAACAAACAAACCATACACACAGGAATATATATACTTCCTAATAATGGAATACCAAAGCCTGTTATGTTATTTATCGCAATTATCGTAAACAACCACGCCATTCGCTTACAATTGATCGTAGCATCTACATTTGCAAAAACAGGTAAGTTTATCAAATAGTTAAAAAATTTATTCATTGTAATTCATCACAGCGTATATAACAAAAAGGTTATTAACTGATATACTTCAAATACTCCGCAACAAGAGTGTTTATATCATATGGATGTATCAAAACCTGCTTCAAATTTTGCGATTTAGCATTAGCAATCAATCTAGCCAATGTTTTATAATCATGTGGTTCAAATGTCCACAAATCTTCATCATCTTTCCCAATATATTCAGCAACCCCTTGATACTTACATATCATAAATGGTACACCACAGGCTGCCGCCTCAGTACATACACATCCAAATCCCTCAAAATAAGTTGGCAACACAAATAAATCCAACGATTGGTAATATCCCCTCAATTGAGAATGCTCAAACTCAGAAAGTATCTCAACATATTGTGTCAAATTATTATTAACTATATATTGTTTACAGTTGCTCAATGTAGGGCCAGAGCCAACAAAAATTATTTTAATATCATGAATGCCATTGTCAACAAGTATTTTTAGTGCTTTAAGGAGTGTTATTTGATCTTTCAATTCCACAAAGTTTGCTATACAACCTATGGTATAAGGCTTAATATTTACTCTTCCTTCTAAATCTAGCGTTTTTTCCAAGGGTTTAAACTTATCACAATCAACCCCATTATATAATACATAAACATCCTTTATATTTGGTTTACGAACTCCTTTCACAGCACTTAATGCATTACGGTAGTCATCATAATAAAGATGTTGCGGTGCATTAGGAAAACTCAGTAAAGAATCTTTCATTCCTTCACTGACGCAAATATGCAAATCCACTTTCTCAAACAATTCAATACTTTTATTTGCTCTAAAAACTGCATTCCATTTCTTTCTCGCCCATTTTCCATTACGTATGGTAAAAGGGTCGCAATCATGATGCTGAACGATAGCTTTTATCTTTGGGTTAAGATTCTTCAGAGCCAAAGCATAAGCAGCAAACTGAGAAGTATGACCATGAGCTACTGCAATGTCATTAATCTGAATACCAAGTTCTTTGACTCTCTTTATAAATAGGTAGGAGTTAATGTCATTTGTCAGTCCATTCAAAATATAAGAAGGCATTTCAATACTATCGAAGTAGTACACTTTTATCCCTTCATAGTCATAGGTCATAGTCCTTGTCCAAGGACGCTTAGGCTTAAATACTATGACTTCATAGTCACTATTCTTTTCAATTGCCTTTACTTGATCATACACATAAGGACCTCTAAAGGAATCTTTTGTAGGAAAAAAAGGCGTAATAGATATATATAACTTCTTCACTAAATATATAATATGCTTTTTACATTAATAAAATTGGAAGTATTAAAACTACCATTCTCTTTTTTTACTTTCGCCAAAAAACACCATTCTAGTGATAGGATTAACAGAGATAATGCGGTCTATGATAAGACACAAAATTACCACAACGACAGCATATGTAAATGCTATGACAAATTGTAAAAAAAAGCCCATAGGCACATTGACTGCATCATGCAAACATTGTGGCAAAGTTGTTATAAACAAATAATGAATAGCATATATAGGTAACGTGTTCTTGCCAATGACACTTAAAGTCCTAGCCCATTTCTTTTCAGACGGAATCTCCTTACATATCATCCAAAATATAATTACGCCACCAACTCCACCGAGAAAAAAGATAGGAAAACTCTGCATTTTTAATAGATACCATGCTACAAGTATAGTAATGAGTCCTATTGCATAGGTATATTTATTCAATACCCATTTATAAATCATCGTGTATTTACGCATCAAAAGTCCTAATGCAAAAAAAAGGAAATAATATTGTACGTTCTGTATAGGTAACAATCCACCCAAATTTATTCCCTTAATTCTTAATAATAGAATTACTGCATATATAATCGCATAAAGAACTATATCTATGAACAAACACAATTTATATCTTTTCAAAAAGTAATTTGCACAAGTATAAAAAAAATCACACCACCACAGAGCGAGAAAAAACCAATATCCTCCACTACATACCATAGCTTGAGAACAGGTAATCTCCTCCTTACATACATTCAAAATGACAGACCAAACCACAAGGGGAACTAACAAAATTCTTGAACGTACAAGAAAACGATGCAGCGTGTCCATCCTCTCGTGCTCTTTATCTTTATACGCCAAATATCCACTTACCGTAAAAAACAACGGCATCTGCACAATCCCCATAAACGCGTAAGAATATCTATCAGCATTTAGCCCAAACTCTAAGATATGCCCCATAACCACAAATAACATAGCTATGCCTCGCATATAATCTAATTCCAAAAAACGTTTCATCATCCTTTTATTTTCCAACAGCACAAAGAAATTTATCTATAGACTTACCTATTAACCGCTTTAAATTATGGATCATATACATGTAAAATGGCAAATCGCTCACCTTTTGTATATTCGCGCTATCTGACATATTTGATTCAAATCCCGTCCAATCTTGTGTACAAACGGAAGGTATGGTAAGATACAACTTAATCACCCCACTCTTTATCCATCGCCCCCAATGATCGCAAGGCACGCAAATAGGAAGATTCTCTTTCAATAAAGCTTTGGCCGCAAACAAAGTTAAGATATACGATTCTGTGCACAGACCATTAGAAACCTCACGAATACCCTCCCCGTCCTCAGGCTCGTTTGTATGATTAGACAACAGTACTACCTGTGGTTTTGATACATCCAGCCATTTTTCCACCTTCTCCATAGTGACTTTAAAGTTCTCTTTCAAAACAATATCATCTTCCAATATACAAGCATACTGAATGTTCTCCGCTATCATCTTCTGAAATAACGTGTAATGAGACAATGCACATCCTATTTCCCCTGGCAATAGTTCTCTACCTAAACAGCACCACAGCCGAAAGTGATTCACTTTTGAATTTCTTTCTATCTTAGACATTTCCTTTGCATAAACAGCCGGAAAACGTTCGTATGTGATGCCCAATCTTTTAAGTTGAGTATCAGCTGCTATAAGACGATCCTTGTCTTTATCTAAGTTTATTAAGAATGTTCTCATATTTTACAATGATTTGAATTTAACAGCTAAAGCAAGTAACCAAGGCATCTTTATTGCCAACCAGATATAGTGTGTAGAAGTTAAATTGATTCCATGCTCTTCATACTTATTGACAATATTTTTAAAAGTTTTCTGCAATAGGCGTTTCCATACACCTGCAGCTATAGCATGTGCAGGTATGCATGTGGCAAGATTGGTGAATCGAGGAAGAAAACCGTCAGTCGGTACTATATGATTTTTCTCTATGAATTCACAAAGATTATTCATAACCTTGAATGTATCATCAATAGCTTGCTTATGAATGTTAGCATTATGATATGCGGAACCTTCACGAAGACGATAGTAATAATTGGTATGATGAATCTTTATAGGATTAGTTGCAAGTAACTCACACTTGCGCATAAATTCCAAATCCTCACCTAATATTATACCTTTCGTAAAACGAATGGCATACTCTCCATTTTTATCCCAAAATTTCCGGTTGTACCATATAGTTGGATGTGTATATGAAATCCATCTTTTGTAAAAAGTATCTAAGTTATCGCATTCATCATAAGATGTAGTTTCGACAGCGTATGGAATTGCTTCACCATCATTAAACATCTTAATGTCGAACATTACTATGTCTTTTTCTTTCAATAATTCTAGGTCAACAGGTGTATTTGAATCAATAAGATCATCTGAATCGACAAACCAACACCATTGTCCTTTTGCCATATCCAGTCCTAAATTACGAGCAACAGAGACACCTTCATTCTGTTTGTGAATTACCTTGAAGCGAGTATCTTTTACTACATATTCATCACAGATGACACCACTGTTATCCAGCGTTCCATCATCTATAAGGATTGCCTCCCAATTGGTAAATGTCCAATTGATAATTGAGTCTAGACACGTACGTAAATATTTGTCTACATTGTAAACAGGTATGATAATTGAAACTAAAGGCATAAATCTAATAATATTACAATCAGAGGACAGTTTATATCAATATGCTAGTTGCAAAAGTTTGAAACGGGGAACCATTGAAAGTTTATAAACCACCACTGCTACAATTATGCAGATAAATACAGCGATAACGGTTAATATAATTGTACTTGGGTGTAAGAGAAATGATATAGCAGCCAATACTGTTCCATGAATACAATAAATAATAATTGAATAAACTCGCAACTGTTTATATACAGCAGAACCTTTTAATGGCATACTGTAAAATACTGCAAACACAAGAATAGTAAATGGTATACTAATGTATTCTATCGGACATACTGGCGTAAGCAATAAGATAGAAACAAGTAGAAGTAATTTTACATACTGTGGCGTCCTCACAATAACTCTCACAAATTTATCTGACGAGCAATAATATCCTAACATCATCCAAAACATTCCTCTCCAAAATGAAAGAATTAGACTACCTACATGCACTCTATACCATAGATAAGGTTGCTGCCAACTTTCTGGAAGTATACTATAAGTATACATATACACATATATAACACTGATTATTAACACAATAACATTTCTCGCCCATTGTCTGTTTACGCCATATACGATAGGCATACCCACAATCATAGCTCCAAGAAACCAACTTGCAATAAAGGTTTCTCCAAGAAATATGTCCTTTAGCATAGATATCCCCAAATAAGGAAATGAATACTTACGCAAATAGATTATATATGGCAACTGTACAACTATCCAAAAAAGATAAAGAAATAATGTTCTTTTTTCAAACATAAGTAATTGCCTATTCTTTTCTTTAGTTGTTGTAAGGCTACGCACCTTGCGGAAAAAGAAAAAAGAAGATATAACAAAAAATGTTGGTACGCAGACATTAGATATATTGTTTATGAGTACCCCAAAATAATCCTTGGCAAGCATCTCGAAAACACAACTATGTACGCCAACGATGATGATTGACATTATGAACTTTAACAAATCAATACCGTTTAGATTTTTCATAATATTTCATATATTAGGTCACTGCTTCTACTACCTTTCTAACTGGTTTTTCCATTTTCCGCCAAACAATATTCCATAGCACTATCCTCAACTTATCAATCGCAATAGCAACGACAAATACTCCCATAACAAATGCAAGGATACTTATTTCATTTACAAATACCCAATCTGTTATCTGGTAAAGTTCTGACACTACAGGTTTGTACCACACGCTTAGTGCAAAAGGATTAGCATGCAATAGATAAACCGCAAAACTTGAAGATGACATCCACACGATAACTCGTTGAAAATGAAGAGGGAGACGCATCTTTTCAAAAATAAAGAAAAAGGCGCATGCTTCAAGAATAACGAGTGGACTATTATATGCAAATAGTGTCCAACTAACTACGGATACATGGTCGCATAAGATCGGTAGATACGCAATTGCCACACCAAGGATAGTGAGCAAAATAGCTATCAACATATATATGAATATATATGTGTATTGCTTATACTTCGTAAACTTAGGTTGATACACCTTGAAATATCTTGCCAAAAGGTAGAGACCAACGAACGATAGGGCTGAATAGCCACTTTCGTACATCGGTAGTAACCCAGTCCAACCATATACAAACTGTAACATATAAAACGCTATCAGTACCCTTTTGAAAGTTCGCCTATCAGTATGCTCTACCAATGCATTCAATGCGGGACTAAATATATATAGCAAAAGATATGCGTTAACAAACCAAAGAGTATTAATGACGGTTAGGCATTTAATAATGTTGCTCATCGACACGGGTACTTTCCCCAATGCCGCCATCGCACCAAATGATAATACAAGGAAGAAGAATACTTGAAAAAGGAAACTTACAAGCGACTTTACCTTAGGTCTGATGCCAAACCAACCTGAGATTAACACAAATACATTCACAGAAATTATAGATACAGACTGCACAAATGTAATCCATGTCCATTCAACGGGCGCACAGACTATCATCTCTCCTGTAGGAGAGCCCATTGAGAAATAAGCAGTATGCACTATCAATACCAATAGCATAGCGCAGATACGCAACAATTCAATATGAGGTTGTCTCATCTTTTAAAAGCGTTGGAATATCCAGTATATACGAATAGCTTTTTCTATCATAAATTTGCAAAACTTCTTCAACTTTGAATTTGGATTAACCATGATTGTCATCAACGACTTTCCATAATCGACCAAGAGGTCAAACTCTTTTCTGCAAACAGTCACAGGTACTATGAAACTAAATCTAACCATGTTTAATCAATTGCATAAAAAAATAACGAAATTTACATAGTAATTTTACAAACCTGAAAAGAATACCATTTTTCTGGAACTCACTATATAATGTGGCTCCTACAAGAGTTTGCAGAAATTCATTTTTCCTTTTACACACAAAGTATGCTGGAGAGAAAAATGCAGACTTAGGGTCATTAATATACTCCTTGACTCTTGTTGGAATTTCTCCTTCACGTTTTAATTGTTTATATATTTCATCATCAAAGAAAGGAGACCATTCAGATTTTCCCTCCCATGTATTATTAAAGAAGTGAATAATCTTGGCATGATGGAGGTACTGAATACTGGTGAGTACTTGACAATTCCAAACACCAGATAACTCTTTTATAATATGCCCACAGACCTTATCGGAAACTAATAAAGCTGGCTGATCAAAACATTGGTTCTTTTCAAAGGCTGCAATTTTCCAATTCTTATGCCACTCTTCAAAAAGCTGATGAGTACAAGGGGTATCCTTTACAAACATTACACCTGAGTTAAAATAGTTGTTCTCATCACCTACATCTACCCCAAAAATGTCTATCATACGCTCACGGATAACAGGTCCATCAATGAGTTTGTCCAACTGAGCATGATAATCCAACACACATGCTACATCTGCTTCCACAACATCTATACTACTAAGACTGTCAGCAATGATTGTATCTGTATCAAGAAAAAGAAGATTTCCCTTTAAATACTTACGATAGGTAGTTTTGATAAAGCGAGAACGTTCTTTTAGAGTATATTCTTTAGGAACATCTACAACTTTTACTTCAGATAGATATTGTCTAATCTTTGCTCTATCACCTACCAGTGAAACTTCTGTGCTATCATCTGTCAAAAGCACCACTCGTACTTCGGGATTGTGAAGACGAAGTGAATACAATGATAACCATAGCTGCTCAATATATATATCCTTGTCAGAGCTGGTAAGAATATAGACTATTGTTGTATTCATACTAAATAGAAGATATTTTTTTGAAATAATTGAACCATTCTTTTCCTCTATTGCTCCACGAATTGCTATTTATAATCTCCTTACATTCATTACTTACTGACACAAGAATATTTCCATTGAAGTATTGAACAATTTTTGAGGATAAATCATTAATTGAATCAACTCTTATATATGGCATCTGATTATGCTGTTCTAACAAAGGATATTTTAGCCAAGCACCATTAAAGACTACAGTATCTGTTAATAAAAACTCCTGAATAGTAGCAGAATTAGCATCAGTAGTTTGTATATGTATAAACATATCTGCCGATATACGTAGTAATGCATTCTCTTCATTCGTCAAATAGTTATCAAAAAACCTATATTCAAATCCACTTTCCATCAGCTTACTTGTCAAATAAATTTTATAATTATTTGGACAAATTCCATAGTTAAATGGAAATACCAACATTGTGTTATTAGGAAGCCGTTTCTTAACACCAACTAATGCAGTAATAATGTTTTCATGATTCTGTTCTGGTACTCTATTATATCCACATACTATTATGTATTTCTTAGCAAATCCTAATTTTTCCTTTGCTTCGGTTTGATTATATGGCATATGTAACAAAGAATCTATTGTCTCAGATCCGAAATACATCTGAACAAAGACTGCGCTACCCAAAGAAAATATTTTCTGAATGTCATATTTCATCCTATCATGAGGATAAGTAATTGCATATCCATTCTTTAAGACCTTACGTACCTTTCCCTTATCACTCTCTTTTATACGATATATATCACTACCCCATGGAGTTACTACAATTTTCGCAGTACGACATTTAATCATATCCAATATATAATAAGAAAGGTCCGTTACATAATGAATATTTACAATATCATACTGATTACTTACTTTTCTAAAACTTATTCTATAGTCTATAATGTGGCACAACGATGATAATACAGGAATATTGTATAAAAAACTTTTAAAATGAAACCTTACAGAATATAAATTGTTTATATATCTATTATTGTTTTCATTTACACCCCAAATATCGAACACATCAATACTTATGCTATCTGTTTTATCTGCCAACTTAAGATTGTTTATAAATCTATTAAGATGTGCATCTTGTACTGATCCTAATAATAAAATTTTCATTTTATATTTTTTCTAATATTCACCTAACATATCAATAATTATTTACTATTATCTTACATTTATCATCTTCAAATACTCAGGCCATTCACCCATATCATGCCAAGAATTTTCACTGACAGGGAAGCAACCCACACGTCCTCCACGAGCCTTTACTTTTTCCATAAGATGAGTGACGTGAAAGAATTCATCTTCCGGGATCTCATCTATCAATTCTGGCTTAAGGATATATACACCCGAATTGACCATATAGGTGTGCTCTGGTTTCTCCTGCAAGCTTTGCATCAAGCCATCTTCACCAGTCTTGATAACGCCATAAGGTATCTTAAAACTCTTGACGAGGGTAACAATGGTCATATCATTCTTATTGCTAACATGATAATCATACACATCACGATAATCCTGTTCGTTGATGCTATCACAGTTACTCACAAAGAAAGAAGTGGTAATCTTTCCCTTTAAAAGTGATACACTACCGATGGTTCCGAGAGGCTTATCCTCCATAAAAAACTCAATATCATACTTATGTTCAAGTTGAGAGAGGTAGAGCTCCATCATATCTGCCTTATAGTTGACAGACATATAGAACTTATGGCAACCAATACCCTCGAACTGATCCATAATGACTTCCAAGATAGTCTTATCCCCTACCGGCACCAGAGGCTTAGGAATTACATTAGTAATCGGTTTCAGTCGAGTACCTTTACCTCCCGCCATTATAACAACAGGAAGGTTAATCTTTTCACGATGCTCGGGTTCCGAAGACTTGAACATCTCGCTCCAGAGATAGACATCCACAAGATTACCATTTTTGTCCACTACAGGCATACACTCTGCACGTAGTGCAAGCATTTTCTCACGAATCTGTTCCTTTGTTTCTGTAGGTGATGCAAACTTTTTATTGATATCAATTATTGTAAAAACAGAATCGCTCAATGCAGTTTGTTTAATTATTGCACGCTGGATATCGCCAATGGTGAGGATGCTAAGAAAATGGTCTTGATCAAAGACGAAAAGCATCTTAACCTTAACCTCATCCATCTTTTTAAGTGACTGGAGTACTGTCATTGAGCATTGTATAGATCTTTCTTGAATTTTTTCTAAAACAGCTATCATTTTATTTTTTTGTAAAGTTCCGACCAATTATATCAAACGATATCCGTTGAAGAATCTGCGCTGTTGGATAACCTTATTTCGCAGGAACTCCTTTTACTATTTTATTATCATCGATATCTTTTGTTACCACAGCACCTGCTCCAACTGTTGAGTGATGTCCAATCCTCACTTCTGGAAGTATAGTAGCATTTGCACCTATATATGATGACCTTCCAACAGTAATTCTTCCAAGATTTACAGCACTGGGGGCTATTGTAACATAGTCCGAAATGACATTATCATGCATAACATTGCAATTGACATTGAGTTTTACATAATTACCAATAGTAGTACATGCAGATATATTCACCCCATCTTGTATAATCGTTCCTTTCCCAACTGTTGAGAACTTGGATATTGTTGCTTTAGGACTAATGATTGTAGCGAAGTCGTAGCCTAACGGTTCGTACAGGTTGACGAGTTTCTCCCTAATCTTGGGGGAATCAGGAGTGAGGACTAACTTATACTTACCATAGTTCGGGAACAAAACTTCAGCATCAGTATCGGAGCCAATTACAGAATATCCAAAATAGGAATCCTGCAACTGCCCATCTATGATGCCGACAATATTGTAGCCCGCTTTCTCACAAAGTTCAATCATTTCGTGAAAACCACCTACCAATATTACATCTTTATCCATAAATTTCCTTAATGCCATTAGCTACTACTTCACAAATAAAGTCCACCTGTTCCATGGTGAGGGCTGCATACATAGGAAGAGTAACCTCATTGTCGGTAACATAATCCGTCTGAGGAAGTAAAGCATACAGTTCCTTGTAAGTAGAAAAGTGGTGAGCCGCCGGATAGTGTACAGAGGTCTGAATTCCCTGAGTATGAATGTACTCACGGAGAGCATTACGCTGCCCCTTGGTAGAATCCTTGACGATGATTGGGAAGATGTAGTTACTGGTGAACTCCTTACAATCTGCGAAAGGAACCACTACCCGATTAATCTTAGCAAGATTCTCCATATAGCGCATGCGAATTACTATCCGAGCCTCAAGATCGGCGGGAAGTTTCTTGAGTTGCTCTATAGCAATGGCAGCACGAATATCGTCCATACGGAAATTGTAACCAAGACAAGTGATATCGTATCCTGTAGCATGCCCAGATGCACGCTGGTAAGACATGGTGCTCATACCATGAGAACGGATAAGCCGAGCCTTCTGAGCCATGTACTCGTTATTGGTGATGAACATACCACCCTCACCAGTAGAGATATTTTTATTAGAGAAGAATGAAAAACTTGCGCAATCACCAATGGTACCGAGTTTCTTACCCTTATACTCAGACAGAGGACCGTGACATGCGTCCTCAATGACTTTGAGGTCATATTTTTGGGCAATCTCTATAATAGCATCCATATCAGCAGGGAATCCGGCCATGTGGACGACAACAATACCCTTAGTACGAGGAGTGATCTTAGCCTCTATATCCTTAGGATCAATGTTGATATGGGCAGGACCTACGATGTCAGCAAATATTGGAGTTGCACCAACGTAGCGGATACAATTGCAAGAAGCAGCAAAGGTTAGTGAAGGACAAATAACTTCATCACCAGGACCGAAACCGCATACCATACAGCAAACATGAAGTGCATCGGTACAGTTAGACATACTGACTGCATACTTCACCTTCCACATATCAATAAACATTTGCTCAAGTTCGGCATTCTTAGGACCAGTAGAAATCCAACCAGACTTAATAGTATCATATGCTGCTTGAGCTTCACGTTCATCAAAGTTCAAATTGAACAAAGGAATTTTATAAGCCATTATTCTCTATAATTTAATTTGTTTATTATTCATTTGTAAATTACATCTTCTGATCAAGATTCTTACCTTTTTCCTTATGTTCGAAGTTAGGGATAAACTTCTTGATTGATTCTACTACTTCTGCTTTGGTGAAGTCATTCTTTGCAAAGATGCTTTCTAACTTGTCAAAAAAACTATTGATTTCAGGCATTGAGCAACGGTTAGTCTCCTCTACTACTCCAAGAGCAGAGAAACGCTCCATATTAATTTTCTCGCCTGGAATATAGAACTCTTCGTATGCCTTTTCCCCAGTGGTATCTGATTTGAAATAAACCACAGGATATGTTCCCGACTCGTACGACATGTTCGCAGCATACCGCTTTGCCTCTAGATCGTTCCTGCACTCTACCTTGATAAAACCCTCTGCCTTTACGAAATCGTCGCAGATAGCAGAAAAGGTGAGCATTTGGTCTTCGCCTAACTTAGGGAAAAACACCTCTCCACCATTACCGAGAATACAAGCGAGCATACAAATCTGACCAGCCTCCTCAGGTGATACAAAATATCGCTTTACATCAAATGGAGCTGCCAAAGGTTGTCTCTTCTGGAGGCGATGAATCCAGCCGTCAGGAAGCGAGCCATTGGAGAATGCTACATTAGCAAAGCGTGCGGTAGTAACCTTGAAATGAATGTTGTAAGCCATTACGAGATCTTCCATAATACGTTTGCTGGCACCCATGATGTTCACAGGGTTGGCAGCCTTATCAGTGGAGACGCAGAAGAAGTGTTTAGGTGGATAGACGGTAAGGAGATCCATTAGCTTCTTGGCCTTGATATCGTTGTTCTCGATAAGTGCCTGAACGGAATATCTGTCTTTCTCTGAACGCACGTGCTTGTGAGCTGAGAAATTGGCAACTATCTCAAAACCCTTCTCCTCACGGAAGATACGCTCAAAGATAGGATCTGCAAAGTTAAGTGTGTAGCAGCGGAACTCCTCAGGCACGAAAAGTCCTGCGGTAGAACGAACGTCACGAACGAGTTCTGCAAGGCCGTTCTCATTAAGGTCAACGACTACAACCGAAGCAGGTTCGAATTGGAGAACTGCCTTAATGAAACTGGAGCCAATACTGCCAGCACCACCAATCACACACACTTTCTTACCCTTGATTTCAGTGGTAAGAGTTTCCTTGTTTGCCTCAATATCCAATGCAAACATGCTGACTGGACGAGAGGTCACAGAGTCAGCGATGAACTTCTCTAAGTTGAACATTTTATGATAATATTATTTTATCTTTGATTTCACAAATACTATAGCATCAAACTGATTTGTACATTTCAAGAATGATAATACTATTATCAAACCTAAGATACATTTGAGTATCAAATGTGCAATCATAAACCATGAAGATGGCATTAACATATCATAAAGCATATACACAACGATTAACAGGCATGCGTTAATGACAGGCTTGATAAGGCTCTTTAACACAGGTGCAAGTGGCTGGTGCATAACAAGCACATATAATTGAAAGTATGAATTAAAAGCTGCAAATATTCCAGTTCCTGTCCACCCCCATGCAATAGACTCAATGGTGCCACCCAATATAGCAGCAACAGTAAAACCTGTTACTGTAAGACATGTATTAATAATTGTCACATAAAACATTTGTTTTGAAGCATTGCAAGATAGGAATATTGCTCCATTTGGGTTGCATATCAGCATTGTTGGAATAGATAGGGCTAGTATTTTGAAAGTAGGAACAGCCGGAAGCCATGCTTTTCCAAACATAACTATTATGATCTCTTGTCCTGTAAAATACAGAATAACCGCAATAGGAAAGCTGACAGATGCTATAATGGCGACAATCTTAGCATATTTTGTTGCCATCTCCTTCATGTCATCTTGAAGGCTGGTCATGATTGGTTGCAGGACAGGATAAATGACAGAAGATACATTGTTGAGCGGCATCTGCATTAATCTATATGACTTCTCGTAATATCCAAGTGCATCTGCAGATATTACCTTTCCAATAATCAACTTATCTAGATTTCGCGCAAAATAGTTGGTGAACTCAGAAAGAAACACAAATGACGAGAAAGAAAAGATTCGCCTAATGGGTTCGATATTGAACCGATAACTAATTCGAACAGGATAAAAGTAATTATTGTATAAAAATGTACATAACGACGCAAATATCTGCGGACAAACAAGTGCATATACTCCTGCTCCCAAAAACGCCGAAATAATACCTATCACGCCAAATAACACCTGAAATATAAGGCTTCTAGTAGCCATTTCCTTGAATCGTTTGTTCTTGGACATCAATGCTGCAGGTATTATATTAATAGTTCCAAAGAATAGTCCTAAAGACAAAATTTGGATAACTGGAACAAATAAAGGATTACCGTAAAAATCTGCAATTACCCAAGATGAAATAAAGGATATACCACCAATCACCAATCCAAGAATGATAGAAAAAGTAAATATATTGTTTAAATCCTCTTGAACGAGATCCTTACGCTGTATGATTGCAGGACCGATGCCAATACTTGTAAAAATACTCAGAAAACCCAGCAATACAGATGCAGTTGCCACAACACCATAGTCGTATGGTGTAAGTAGGCGTGCCAATACCATAGATATGACAATACCTATAATCTGACCAGAATACTTATCAAGAGCTGTCCAAAACAACCCCTTCTTCATTTCTTGTTTAATATTTGACATTATTTTTATTTATCCTTCTCCTAGCTGATACTTTCCCAATTATCTTCTTTCTTAATGCCATTCAAAAGAGGGAGTTGTAGAAACTATCAAAGAGATAATTGACAAACTAATGTGACATATAATTGAATAGTTCAAGAGCGTTTATAGTACTAATAATGAAATCATCTTTGCTGGCACAACATCCATTAAACTATATATAGCGAATTACTTTTCCCCTATTCGAGTATAACTAAATCCCATTTCTTCCAACTCTACACGATTCCAAATGTTACGTCCATCTACAACATACTTATCAGCCATTACTTTCTGAATCACATTCCAAGTTGGCAACCGGAATTGTCTCCATTCGGTCATTAGCAACAATGCATCTGCGCCATCTGCGCAATCGTAAAGATTCTCCGTATAGGTCACTACATTTCCAATACGACGTTTACATTCATTCATTGCAATGGGGTCGAACACTCTCACACTAGCACCATCCATCAGCAATTTATCAATCACCACCAAAGCTGGAGCTTCACGCATATCATCCGTATCAGGTTTAAAAGCCAAACCCAACAAAGCAATAGTCTTTCCTTTTACATCGCCCATCAAGTGAATAAGTTTATCATAAACAATGCTCTTCTGACGATCATTGACCCGCTCAACAGCTTCAATCACCTCCATATGATAACCATGGTCAATACCTGTATGTAACAAAGCTTTCACATCTTTCGGAAAACAGCTACCACCATATCCACAGCCAGCATAAAGAAATTTCTGACCGATACGTACATCTGCCCCTATTCCTTTACGCACATAATCTACGTTTGCCCCTACCCGCTCGCACAAGTTAGCAATATCGTTCATAAAACTAATACGAGTAGCCAGCATAGCATTAGCAGCATATTTAGTCATCTCCGCACTGGGAATATCCATAAAAATTACACGGAAATTCTGAAGTAAAAAAGGTTGATAGAGCTTGGTCATTACCTCTTTAGCTTTTATGCTTTCAATACCTACAACCACACGATCAGGACTCATAAAGTCTTTGATAGCAGCACCCTCTTTCAAAAATTCTGGATTACTAGCTACATCAAAGGGTACATCTATTCCACGTTTATCTAACTCTTCCTGAATAACAGCTTTCACTTTTTGAGCAGTCCCTACAGGCACGGTAGATTTAGTTACCAAAATAGTATATTTATTAACATTTTTTCCAAACTGTTGGGCTACCGCAAATACATATTTCAAGTCAGCACTACCATCTTCGTCCGGTGGAGTTCCCACAGCGGAAAAAACAACTTCCACATCATCCAAAATTTTAGTCAAGTCCGTTGTAAAATTCAATCGCCCATAGCCCACGTTACGTTTTACCAACTCTTCCAATCCTGGTTCATAAATAGGCATCTCACCCTCTCTCAATTTATTAATCTTATTTGCGTCTACATCCACACAAGTCACTGTAGCCCCCATTTCGGCAAAACAAGTACCGGATACCAGACCTACATAGCCTGTACCCACAATTGCTATTTTCATATATTGTTATTGATTAAAATTTTCATCAATCCTATGCGACCTCAAAAGGGAGGACACTTGGGAGTATTTACCTATAATCATCTATTACTTTTTCTTAATTCTAAGTTTATAACTACAAAAGTCTATACTTATTTTGGCAATAAAATTGGATGTTAACGGAAGTTTTGAACTAGAAATAAAAGAATGGTAAAAAAATGCGAATAAAATTGCCTATCATTCGTTTCATATTACCTTTCCATGAATCCTGATTTTTAGAAAAAGATAGAGCTGTACTATCACTACCTTCTACTCCACCTAGATAGGCTTCTCTTTTAAATCGTAATTTAATATTTCCTTTGCATGCTTTCACAAAAGCAAACATCACATCCTCCATAAAAGAACCATCATAGTCATTGCAAGAAGAGTATAATGGCGCAATCTCAATTTGGTAAAAGGTCTTTTTTACTCCAAATAATCTACATTCGAAACTATGACCACTCCATCCTGGCATAAACCAATCATACAGCCTATGATCTTTGATGTCACAATACATATCGAATCCCTGATATCCAAGTATCTTATCAGCTTTTTTTAGAAAATAGTTCAAATTATAAATAGGGTATCGTCCCGTTACTTTAAAAAAGTAACTACTCTTTTTGAGAAATTCAGAGATCTCTAAAGCTTTATTAATCATCAACATTTCATTAAATCCTTTACCTTTAATCCCTTAAACTTTACAGGCTGCTGAAAGGCATAACTGATACCTTTATTTGCTCTCTCTGTAATGCTTAAATCTGTAATATCTTCTCCATCTAATAAAATCTTACCGGAGGTTGGCTTTAAAATTCCAGCAATAATCTTAGCCAGGGTGGACTTTCCACTTCCATTCGGTCCGGTAATCGCAACAAACTTCTCATCAAATGCAAGATTAATATCTCTTAAAATTTCTTTATTATCGTCATCAACTAAATAGCTGATATTTTGTAATTCGAGCATAGTATCCTCCTCTAAATTCTTATGTAACGCCTAAATCCCATATATATCATAGGGACTTTAAAAAGTCAACAAATATGAGAGCTTTTTCTATTGTTTTTTTGCACATACTATACCATTTCGGTAGGAATTATGCTCGTTTTTCAACTATTTCTCTGTTGTCTTTCCAAGTCGGACTTTCTCCATCTCTCTGGCATCTTCTTCCTTGGCATAATCTAAAAGATAATTTCTTTTTTCTCCTCGTTCTCTCTCGTTGATTTCCCGAATCTGTTTTTCTGTCCGCTCTACTTCCTCATAGAAATCTCTCGCAGAGATTCGGT
>ERZ773107.1129-NODE-1129-length-25906-cov-6.746470_pt1 | contig 25906 bp, 22 predicted proteins | sample MGYA00580571_ERZ773107 | MGnify/ENA primary metagenome ERZ773107 (study PRJEB29015, sample SAMEA2737843) | human gut metagenome | biome: human gut; feature: human-associated habitat; material: faeces | place: China | collected 2012 ... | reverse complement strand
AAGAATAAAGGTTTTATTTCTAATTCTTATATAGTTTAGTGTAATATATTACATTTTTCTTTGAATTGCAAGGTTAATGACTGGAAACTTTTTATTTGGTGATTTTTATAGATTTTGCATTTGAATAACTTCCATAAATGTTTTTACCATCTTTTACATAGTAAGCTCTTACTTTATAATAATATGTTTTATTCTTATTAAGTGAAGTATCTTCATAGGTAAGTTTTTTCCTTGTTGCAATTTTACTATATTTACCTTTTTTCCCGGTCGCTCTATAAATTTGATATTTTTTAGCTCCATCTGCTTTTTTCCAGGATAAACTTGCCGTTGATTTCTTTTTATTTTTCACTCTTAAAGACACTTTCTTTAATGTACCTACCTGTAATACAACCTCACTGGCTTTTCCATTGATTATTGTTGACTCATTTTTATAATAAGCCGCCACTTTATAATAATAGTTTTGACCACCTGCTATTGAAGAATCCGAATAACTAAGAGCTGCTGTTGTCTTCAACAATTCGTATTTTCCTTTTTTATTTTTCGCACGATATACCTTATATCCCGATGCATTTGTTACTTTCTTCCAGCTAATCGTTGTTATTCCGTTGCTGGATTTCGTTGTAATGCTTGCTTTTCCAACCGAAATCCTCGTACCACATTTCGTACATTTACCAGCTTTCCACTGATGTGCTGCCTTTTTTACGGCAACAGTGTTACAACAGCTATATCTCTGTTCATGTGTTGTTGGTGTTATGATCCATTTTACCTTTTCCACATGATTGGCAGAATCCAATTTCCCATATTCCATTTTGCAAATATCACAAATCGCTTTTGCTTTACAAGTTGCTTTCCCTCCGGTATGGTGATCATTGATGGTTACTGTAATCTCTGTAACATTATCATAATCGTCAGTAGCAGTTATAACCTGTTTACCTCTTCCGGAAAGTACATACTGATTATTTTCATCTAATTCAATTCGTTTTCCATTCACTTTTACATCTCTTAAATGCTCATCGATCACAGTAATCGTTCGAGTAAGACAATAGATCTTTCCATCTTCAACTCCACTAATTTCTGGTGCAGTCATATCTTTTTTAATATTTTTATATTCTAATGTTGTCGTGGCTGACTTTCCAAACTTATCCGTTAAGCGAATCGTATAAGTTCCATTCTGCGTAATAACATAAGGAAAACCGTTTCCTGCTTTCTCTATCTTAGTATAATCCTCATCGCCCTCTCTCTTAATCTCACAACTTGCCGCTTCGTTATTTTCATTTGTTTTTTTCATTAAAACGACAATTCGGTTACTCTGTATTTGATGTATCGTATCTGCATTTGCTATATCAATACCAAAGTCTCCACCCTCATATTTGCACGTAATGGTTACATCTTCTGTTTTAAAGGTTTTAAATGCTCCATCTTCTTTTCGGGTCTTCGTTACTACCGCATAAACTTTCACTTGTTTTTCATCTTTTATATTTGCAAAAATATCCTTTAAATCAACTGAAACACTGTTTCCCGTAAGATCCAAGCGAGTAGCTTTTCCATCTTTCACCATGTAATACTCATACTTGTAGCTAATGCTATGCTGTTTTTCATAATCTCTATAACCAAATGGAAGAATAATAAAGGGATCCCTTAACACTCCACCGTCAAGTTCTTTTGTTGTTGTAAGAAGCTGTACTTTACTATCCGTAAGATTGGTAATCATTCCTTCATTACTGTAGCTGTCAAAATCTCCTCGTTTCACATAAAGATTATAGTAAAAATTCTTTACTTCCGGATAGGATGCTTCGATTGTAATTTCATAGGTTGCATCTTTATTTACAGTGTCAAAATAAAAAGAATCCGGAAATGGTCCTCGTTCATTTTCTTTTTCCACACCGTCCATCCTTGTAACTTTCAACTCTGTACCATTCTCTTTTACAGATGTAACTTTATAATACTTTCCACTATCGTATACGCTAGGAAATTCTAACGAAATCCAACCACCTTCTGGCACATCAAATTCTATATCCTGACCTGTGATCTGCTTTGTAGCTCCGTTATAGTCTCTTTGATTATAAGTTATTATGTCTTTATCCGTCGGCTTAATATTCCATTTTAACTTAATATTGGCCTTATTATAGTAATTTGCATATACTTCTTTATTCTCATTCGGCGGGTCATAATCAAATCCCGGATTTTCGCCCACCTTATAACTTGTATAGTCCCCATCAGGTATCATATCCAGTATCTGTCTGTAAATATATCCCCATTGTTTCTGCAACTGCGATAAAGGTTTCTTTGTGTATGAATAGAAAGTTTTGTATTCCTTATATTTAGGCTGTGGAAGCTTATCTGAATGTTTATACTCGACTTCTTTATCATGTATTGTATATGTATTTTCCGCAAGGTCCTCTGCATGATAAAGATATAGCGGCTGGCTATTCGTTGTAACTTGAAGTCCATTCGCATCTACATTCAGAAAAAGATCTCCCGTTTTATTGTCAACAATTCGAAACAAATAATTACTTCTTGGCACCGGGTTTACGATCCATTCTGTTTTACTGTTTTTAGAAAACCCCAATTTATTTACATTACGATCAATGTTCAAATAATATTTGACATCCTGCTTTATAATGTAAATATAGTAATGCGTATCCGTACCCTTCTTTTTTTGAAATTTTAAACCATATTCCTTAATATTTTTTCTATTTCGCTCTGACATTCTTTCGTCCATACGCAACACTATGGAACCCATTCCTTTACTTATAATTTTAAACTCATCATAAAGCATTCCCCTGGTAGGATTTGATCCGTCACGGATCGCAATTTCATCCATATTATGACAATAGTAAGCATACTTACTCTCCTTGCCGGCAAGATAGAAGTTTCTATTCTCAGCAATGTCCGAATACAAAGTATCTATCGGATTTACATACCAGTAATAGGAGTATGCATGTACCGTCTTAGGGGCAAAAACAAAAATAAAACAAACCATAAATAAAGTAGCTAATAATTTTTTCTTCATTGTCTTTTCTCCTTTCCATTTTTATATTGGAATAGATTCCAACATCTATATTGTATATATTAACATACAATCTTACTACTTACAAGTAGATAAAATAAAAATAGGAACACCTGCTTTTAACAAGTATCCCTATAATCTATCAATTATCTGATAGTTCTCTATTCATTTTCATATTCAAGGATTTCTACATATTCTTCCTTTGTAGCAACACCACAGTCTCCACATGTGAACTATGACTAAATTGGTCGACGGCGCAGACCTTTTCGACTTCGTAGCCTTGTTCTGATAGTACTTTTAAATCTCTGGCTAGTGTTGCTGGATCACAGCTTACATATACGATTCGTTTGGGTGTCATTTTCACCATTGTTTCTAACAGTTTACTGTCGCATCCCTTTCTTGGTGGGTCAACGACGATCGTGTCTGCATAGACTCCATTTTTCTCGTATTCTCTTGGAAGTACTTCTTCTGCTTTTCCTACGAAGAATTCTGCATTATCAAAGCCATTCATCTTAGCATTTAATCTTGCGTCGTCGATGGCTTCTTTGACGATTTCTACTCCATAAACTTTCTTTGCTTTCTGAGCCAGGAATAAGGAAATAGTTCCGATTCCGCAATAGAGATCCCATACGGTTTCTTCGCCTTTTAAATCTGCGTATTCCATAGCTTTTTCGTATAATACTTTTGTTTGTGTTGGATTGACCTGGAAGAAAGATAGTGGTCCGATCTGGTATTTTACATTGCCAATATAATCATAAATGTATGGTTTACCATATACTTCTTCAATCTTGCTTCCCAAGATCCTGTTTGTCTTTTCTTTGTTGATATTGACGCAGATACTTGTCATTCCTTCGACTTCTGTTAAGGAATCTACGAGCATTTCTAAGTTTCTCAGATTCTTTTTGCTCCCATTCACAACAAGACAGACCATGATCTCACCTGTTTTGAATCCGACTCTTGTTACAATGTGGCGGACCAATCCTTTATGGGTCTTTTCGTCATAAGCTGTAATATTGTTTTTCTTCATATAGTCCAAGACTTTTAATAAAATCTGTTCGTTCACTGGATGTTGGATCATACAGTGTGTGCAATCAATAATATGATGCGTCCTTCCTGCATAAAATCCTGTGATAAGATTCCCTTCTTTGTCATATCCGACTGGAAACTGAGCTTTGTTTCGATAGTAAAATGGTTCTTCCATCCCAAGGATCGGTTCCATTTTTTCTTCAATATTTTCTAAGCCTCCAATTCTTTCTAAACAGTTTTTCACTTTATTAAATTTATATTCTAACTGCTTTTCATAAGCTAAATGCTGTAATGTACATCCTCCGCACTGTCTTGCTTTGGAACAGCGTGGGCTGACTCTGTCTTTGGATGCTTCTATGACTTCTTCTACTCTTGCGAAGCCATAATTTTTCTTTGTTTTGATGATCTTTGCACGAACTTTGTCTCCGATGACTGCATCTTTTAAAAAAAGGGCATAACCATCTATATGGCCGATGCCCTCTCCTTCGTTCCCAATGTCATCGATATAGAGTTCTACGATCTGATTTTTTTTAAATTCCATACGCACCTCTGTATCTTTTTCTTGGTTAAACTGTTGTATTGATCCTATTTTATTATAATTCTTTTAGATAGAGGTCTTACGGATTCTTGTATCTAATAAACGCTGGAATCCTGACCATTCCTGATCTTCTTTTTGTTTCTCCATGATTTCTGCAAATGTTTCCATCTTCGCGTCTAAATTATCTGCCTGACTTAGTGCAATTGCTTCTAATAATGCAGGTTTCTTTGGAGAACCAAATTCTAATTCTCCGTGATGTGCTAACATACAGTGTTTTACTTCATTTGCAAGTTTTGGTGGGAAACTTGGAATCTCACGGATCAGGCGATCTAATTTGATCGCTCCCATCACGATGTGTCCAACTAACTGACCTTCATCTGTATAGTCATTCTCTGGGAAACTTGATAATTCTTCGACTTTCCCCATATCATGCCATAATGCGCACATTACGATCAAATCTCTGTTTAACTGTGGATACAGACTTGCATAGCTTTCACAAATTTTCGCTACAGATAAACTGTGCTCTAAAAGCCCTCCGATATACCCATGGTGTACGCTTTTTGCTGCGGAATGTACTTTAAATTCTCTTGCAAAATTTTTATCCTCTATAAAGATCTTCTCTGCTAACTGTTTTAAATACTGGTTCTTTGTCTTGCTGATCATTGCAAGAAGCTCTTTGAACATCCCATCAATATCCTTCTTGGTACTTGGCATATAATCTGCCATGTCAAACTCACCTTCCTGAGCTTTACGGATCTGTTGGATGTTTAACTGGTTAGAACCCTGATAACTTGTTACCTGTCCTCTGACTAAAATGTAGTCCATCGCCTCGAAATGCCCGATCGCATTGGTAAGTTCCCATACCTTTCCGTCGATCATTCCTGTTTTATCTTGTAGTGTCAGGGAATAATATGATTTTCCAAATTTGGATGTTCCCGGTGATTTTGTTTTGCATAAATAAATCTCGGAAACCTGATCTCCTTCGTGCAAATCACTAATATATCTCATTGCTTTGTGCCTTTCTAAATTCGTTCTTCGCCAGCCAACTCTCCTGGCGATTTTTAAATCCTCTATTTTTTACCTATGTTATTATGCCACAGTTTAGTTGTAAAATCTAGTGAAATTTACTTATTATGAACGTCATGATTTCAAAAGGCACAAAACTGTTTATGAATTTACATTTTCCGCATTCAAATATGCCTGCTTATAGAAAAATTCCTGTGAATTTAGTGGTGTATCCTGATTTTTAGGAATTTTATAATTTCCATTGTGATCTTCTTCTCTTGCTTTTACATTATCACTTAACATTGTAATAAACATCTCGATCAGCTGCATTTTAATATCTGTATTGTAGATCGGTACGGCTACCTCGACTCTTCTTAATGTATTTCTTGTCATAAAATCTGCTGACGCTATATAAACTTTTTCTCTGCCCTTCGTTCCAAAAATATAGATTCTTGAATGTTCTAAGTATCTTCCCACAATACTTCTTACTTGAATATTATCTGTTTCACCCTTTACTCCCGGAATCAGACAACAGATTCCTCGAATGACCATGTCAATCTTCACACCTGCTTTGGATGCTTTGATCAATTTCTCCATGATCTTTTTGTCTGTTAAAGAGTTCATTTTTAATCCAATATAAGCTGGTTCTCCAGCTTTTGCATGTTCAATTTCCCGATCGATCATATGGATCACTTTATTCTGTAGACAGTGTGGAGCTACTAGCAGATGATCCGTTTCTTCCACAGTCTCTCCCATAGATAATGCCTGAAAAACTTCCGCAGCTTCCAACGCAATATCTACATTTGCTGTCATTAAAGAAAGATCTGTATAAAGTCTGCTTGTCTTTTCATTGTAGTTTCCTGTTCCGATCTGTGTGATATAAGATACTTTTCCTTTTTTCTTTCTTGTGATCAGACATAATTTAGAGTGTACTTTATAACCATCTAATCCATAGATCACGCGGCATCCTGCATCTTCTAACTGTCTGGACCATTCAATATTATTTTCCTCATCAAATCTAGCCTTTAATTCTACAAGGATCGTGACATCTTTTCCATTTTCTGCTGCCTCGATCAAAGATGCAATGATCTTACTCTGCTTTGCGACACGATATAATGTCATTTTGATTGAAACAACATCTTTATCTTCTGCCGCTTCCTGAAGCATTTTTAGAAATGGCCGCATACTTTCATATGGATAAGAGAGTAACTTATCTTCTTTTTCAATCTGATCCATAATTGGCATTTCTTCGTTAAACTGTGGTGATCTTTGAGGAACTCTTTTCTCAAAAAACAATTCTGTCTCTTTTCTTAAAATATCCTGAATCTTAAATACAAAAGACAGATCTAACGGTGTCTGTGTATAGAATACATATTTTCTTTCAAGTTCCAGATACTCACATAAAAGATCAATGATCTCTCCATCCATCTCTCTTGATAATTCCATTCGGACTGGTGCTAATTTCTTTCTTTTCTTGATCAGTTCTACCATGAAATCGCGATAATCAAGATCTTCATCATACATAGAATCTGCATCAATATCTGCATTTCTTGTAATTCGGATCAATGTTTTTGCTTTGACATGGTATCCTTTGAAGATCCTTGGCACATAGTGAAGAATCATTTCTTCTGATAACATATAAGCATCTTTTCCAGAAATATTGATCAATCTGTCAAACGTTTCATTTCCACATGGGATAATTCCTAATTTTTCTTTTCTATTTTTAGTTTCTAACACAGCAACTGCGTAGATTTCTTTATTCTTTAAAAAAGGAAATGGCTGTCTCTTCCCTATGATCGTAGGAGAGATCAATGGCGCGATTTCTGCTTGAAAATAAGCTCTTAAATATTCGCTTTCTTTTTTAGATATTTTTTGAAAATTTACCAGATGGATGTTGTGTTCTTTCAGAGAATCCATCATCTCCTCATATACGCTGTCTTTTCTTCTATTTAATTTCTGTACCTGTGGAATGATCGCATCAATCTGTTCCTGTGGTGTCATCTTTGTCTTATTTTCTTTCATGTTCTTATCAAGTAACATCTGATCGATCAAAGATCCAACTCTTACCATAAAGAATTCATCTAAGTTGCTCTGGTAAATGGATGCAAATGTCAATCGTTCACATAGTGGTACTTCTCTATTCTCAGCCTCTTCTAATACGCGTTCGTTAAACTTAAGCCAGGACAGTTCCCGGTTCATAAAAATCTTCTGCTGTGTTTTCATCTTTTCCTCCAAATCTCTATACGATGTAATTTCTATTGTACTGGTCAAATGTAAAATCATACTGCTTTTTATGTTAAGTTATCGTAAATTAACGTCTGGAATTGCCATTTTCCCTATGTTTACAGTCCAAACAATCTGTGTTAAACTCTTTAGTGAGTTGCAATAATTTAATGTAAATGAGGAATTTTTCATGAATCAGAAAGTATTACAAACACTTGAATTTGATAAGATTATAAATATTTTAACAGGATACGCAACAACCGAACTAGGTAAGTTAATGTGTGCCAATTTAAAACCAATGACTGAAGAAGCTGATATCTTAAACGCTCAGGATCAGACACAGGATGCATTGACACGTATCTATAAACGTGGAAATGTGTCTTTTTTTGGAGTAAGTGATCTTTCCCCTTCTCTTGCCCGTTTGAAGATGAGAGGTACACTTGGAACTGGGGAACTTCTTGATATCGCTCGTGTTCTGGAATCTGTAAAGAATGCCGTTTCTTACGGAGTCCGCATGGAAGACGATCTTGAAGCAGATTCTCTCGACGAGCTTTTTGAAAGCCTTGTTCCTTTAGATGATCTTCTGCACGAGATCCGCCGCTGTATTATTTCTGAAGAAGAGATCAGTGATGATGCCTCTTCTACTTTAAAACATATCCGTCGTGCAATGAAACAGACAAACCAGAAGATTCATACACAGTTAACTACGCTGGTAAGCTCTGCATCCAATCAGGATAAATTACAGGATGCGATCGTTACAATGCGAAATGGGCGTTACTGCATACCAGTCAAGCAAGAGTACAGAAGTTCATTCCAAGGTATGATCCATGATCAGTCTGCTTCTGGAAATACGCTGTTTATTGAACCAATGTCTGTTGTAACATTAAATAATGAATTAAAAGAATTGGAAGGAAAAGAACAGTCTGAGATTGAGCATATTCTTTCTATATTAAGTGAACAGGCTTCTTATGGTGTTGATGATCTTGCACATAACCAGAAGACCCTTGTATTATTAGACTTCATTTTTGCAAAGGCAAAATATGCGAAGGATATTGATGCATCCAAACCTATTTTCCGTGAAGATGGAATTATCAATATCAAACAGGGATGTCATCCTTTACTAGACCGCAAAAAAGTCGTTCCGATCAACGTATCTCTCGGCAAAGATTTCTCCATGCTGATCGTGACCGGGCCAAATACAGGTGGTAAAACTGTATCTTTAAAAACCGTTGGATTATTATCTTTGATGGGACAGGCAGGCCTTCATATTCCTGCATTCCAAGGATCTTCTCTTGGAATTTTTCGTGAAATTTTTGCAGATATCGGCGATGAGCAGAGTATTGAGCAAAACTTAAGTACCTTCTCTTCTCATATGACAAATATTGTATCGATCGTTCAGCAAGCTCATCGAGATTCTTTAGTATTACTCGATGAATTATGTGGTGGTACTGATCCAATCGAAGGTGCCGCACTTGCGATCTCTATTTTAAGTGATCTGCACGGACGTGGAATTAAAACAATGGCGACAACCCATTACAGTGAACTTAAAATGTTCGCACTTTCCACCGATGATATCGAAAATGCTTCCTGCGAATTTGATGTAGAAACGCTTTCTCCAACATACCGTCTGATGATCGGTATTCCTGGAAAAAGTAATGCGTTTGCAATTTCCCGCAAATTAGGATTGGATGAACATATCATTGAAGGTGCTGCAGATCAGATTGATGAATCTGTCAAAGATTTTGAAACGATCTTAGCTGACCTTGAAAAGAGTAAACAGACGATTGAAAAAGAACAGGAAGAGATCCTTGAATACCGTAAGGAAATCGAAACTCTCCGTAAGAGTTTAAAATCTCGTCAGGATAATATAAAAGAAAAACGTGATAAGATGCTTCGCGACGCCCGTGAAGAGGCTCACAATATCATCTCTGAGGCGAAAGAGATCGCAGATTCTACGATCCGTGAATATAACAAATTAAAGAAACAAAACAAGAATCCAGATGCAAATAAGAAGATGGAACATATGCGAAGTGATCTTCGCGGCCGCATGACAAAATTAGAAGGTCAAATGGCTTACAAATCCAAGAAAAAGAACAAGAAACGTCACGAGGCGAATGATTTCCATGTTGGTGATGAAGTTTATGTAACAAGTCTTTCCCTTGCCGGAACTGTTTCCACGCTCCCAAATGCCAAAGGTGATCTGTATGTTCAGATGGGTATGATGCGTTCTCTTGTTAACATCAAAGACCTTGAGATCACAAAAACGGCCAAAGATGTAAAACGTGAAAATCAAAGAAATGAAAGTCGTAACCGAGGACGTACTGCGATCAACAAATCCGCTTCCATCCGACCTGAGATCAATGTTATGGGTATGACGGTTGATGAAGCAATCGCACAGCTTGATAAGTACATCGATGATGCGTGCCTGGCCAACTTAGCACAGATCACTGTTGTCCATGGAAAAGGAACTGGTGCTTTACGTAAAGGGCTTCATAATTACTTTAAACAGTTGAAGAAACAAAAACGTATCTCCGGTTACCGTGATGGTGAATATGGTGAAGGAGATCTTGGTGTAACTGTTGTTATACTGTAAAAAAGATATAAAGAAGGAGATTTTATGACTTATTACGATATCTTATTTAGCTTTTTTATATATGGATTTCTTGGTTGGTGTTCTGAAGTCGCTTTTGCAGCTTTTAAACAACATTCCTTTGTAAACCGTGGATTTCTAAATGGTCCGATCTGTCCGATTTATGGAATTGGAGTGACGGTTGTCGTTGCTTCTCTTCAGCCTTACGTCGGAAACTTGATCTTGCTTTATATTACCTCCACCATTCTCGTTACTTTTCTTGAATGGCTAACGGGTTTTCTTCTTGAAAAGATGTTTCATCACAGATGGTGGGATTATTCTGAAATGCCATTGAATATCGGCGGCTATGTATGTCCTTTATTTTCTGCGATCTGGGGCGTCGCTTGTGTATTGATCGTGAAACTTATCTATCCTTTTACGGATAAACTAGTTTCTTTTTTCCCGATATGGCTTGGAAAATTTCTGCTTGTTTTATTAAGCATTGCTCTTATAGTTGATATTTGCATCACAGTTCAGGGTATTTTAAAATTCAACAAACGTCTTGCCCTTATGGAGGATATTGCAAAAGAACTGCGTAATATTTCTGATCAGATTGGTGAAAATATCTACGATAGTATGATGGATGGTCTGGAGGCTCAAGACCGATTAAAAGCTCGTGCAGATGTTATTCGAGAGAAAGTTGATGAAGCCAAACAGGAAAATGCAGATGAACTCAAAGCTCGTATGGATTCTTTAAAACAGCGAGCTGAGGAACTTCGTAGCAAATACGAAAAGATGGCAAAACTTCCTACATTTACATCACGCCGTATTTTACGTGCATTCCCTAAGATGATGCCTCGTGAACATGTAAGAGAATTTGGGCAGTTACGACGCATCCTGAAGAAAAAAAGAGATGAATTGAAAAAGTCATGATAAATTTTTAACTGTAAAAATGTCAGGTACATCTAAGTTTCTCGAAAACTTAGATGTACCTGACATTTTTTTCTTTTTATTTTCTATCCAATTAACACAGTTTTTCCACTTCCTGACGTTACGAAAGAAACTAATTCGTGAATGTATTAAGAATATAATCAACGTCCGTCGTCTTCTTTAATTCTTCCAGAATTTCTTCTTCTGTCACTGCTTCTGTGATCTGTCCAAGAATCTCTAAATGTTCATCTCCAACTCCAGCAATTCCAATGACAAGCTGTGCTGTTCCGCCATTAAATTCGACTCCGTCTGGATACTGCATCACAATAATTCCGCTTCTTTTTACGTCTCTTTTTGCATCTTCTGTTCCGTGTGGAATTGCAAGTCCTAATCCCATGTATACAGATGCTTCTTCATTTCTTCGGATCATTGCTGGAATATAATCATCATCTACATATCCAAGATCTCTTAAAAGTTCCCCTGCTGCCACGATCGCTTCTTCCATGCTTACCGTTGGAAGTCCCAGTTTAATTCCTTCCCTTACCAAAATCATACCTTCTTTCGCTGGTACTTCTGGTGTTGTTTCTACAACTGGTGTTACTGTTTCTTCCTCTTTATTTTTTTTCTTATTCTTAAAAAAGAATCCCATAATTGTCTCCCTTCTAAATCCAATTTTTATTCCATTATTTTTTTCTATCTCTATTATAGCAATGAAATTTTTTAACGTCTATTTTTAGTAGTGCTAATTTTTTCAGTAAATTTTGTGTCATTATTTTGTTTTCTGCCGTCACGATCATACCTATCAGCAAACAGAAAGTCTTCAACGTCTTATGTTTTATTTTTTTCTTTTTGTTATACATGCATTTTCCCTTATTTTACATTATTATTTAGACCAAGACACTCTATCATTCTCCCCTTGATATTCGAATACTCCATCATTCTTTTCTTCTAATGCTTTGATCATATGATATGTATATTCATTATATGGGGTTGGAATCCCCAATTCTTTCCCCATTCTCATCATCGCACCAGAGAACATATCAATCTCTGTGTGGCGACCAGAATCAATATCCTGTAATGTCGAGTATCTTGCAGATGCTTTGACCGCACTCCCCCGTCCAGACTTTGCATTGATCGTGCTTAAGTCGATTCCTTTCGCTTTAGCAACTGCTTCAACCTCTGCTCTTAATCCTTCTCGGATCGCTGCCATATGTTCACTATCTTCATAGCATCCAACTCCCAAGATTGCCTGTGGCAGATTATTGCAGACATTTAATTTGAATTTGCCCCAGATTTCTGCTTGAATATCATCTGTGATAATCCAGTGAAGACCTGTATTTTCAAAAATATCATCGACTGCTTTTACTCGTTCGCTTTCGTATGGTTGTTGTAGTTCTCCAAAATAAATCCCTACTGTTGTTTCTGGATCAAAATGATATCCATCTTCTTTCTTCTGTGATGCTACTTTAATAAAAGAGTATAAAATATGTGATTTATCAATTTTCTCCGCTATGATCTCTTCACTGTCAACTCCATTCATCAGACTCATGACCGTTGTGTTTTCTCCTACGATCGTCTGAATATCCTTTAATGCCCCTCTCAGACTTCCGTATTTTAAAGATACGATCAGAAGATCCACATTGTGTGCTTCTTCTGGAGTCCACACTTGCGGTGTGTATTTTGTTCCGTTGATCATTAATCCTTGGTTTTTGAGGCGTTCATTTCTCTCACCATCTGCTACAACTCCCAGTGTAATATTTTTATTATTTGACAGTCCCCAGATAACGTAAGAACCTACGGCACCTGCTCCAAGAACTGCTACTTTTTTGATGTTCATTGTTTTTTGGTTCCTCCTGATCGTCGTTTTTTGATTGTTATTCTTATTTTAACATTTTTGGAGTGTCTTTTGGGTATATTCTTGTTTTATTTATATTTATTTATTATAATAAACATAAATAAATATAAATAAACATATATTCATATAATAAATATAAATAAACACAAATAAATATGGAGGTGAATAGAAAATGGAAAATCCTTTTACTTTAACATTTGGTCAAAAACCTACGGAATTCATTTCGCGCACTAACCAAATTGGAAAGATCATTCATACATTTGATATGGAAAATCCTTCAAATAAAGTTTATATGGTTGCTGGTGTCAGGGGGTCTGGAAAGACGGTTTCTCTTGCTGAAATTGCTGATCATTATTCTTCAAATGATCAATGGATTGTTTTAAGATTGAGTGCTGATACAGATTTGATCGCTGGTGCAGTTTCCGAACTTACCCGCGTTTCACAATTTCATGATCTGGATCTTGGATTAAATCTAAATCTCGGAATTGCTGAGTTGTCGGTAAACAAAACAAATGATTCTTTGGAAAAAGAAGCTATGCTTCGTAATATTCTTGAGAAGTTAAAAAATAAAGGAAAGAAAGTTCTTTTTATCATTGATGAGATTATAAATAATTCTTATGTCAAAGTATTTGCTAGTAATTTTCAGATTTATATTACACAGAATTACCCTGTGTATCTTGTAATGGCTGGTTTGTTTGATAATATCAGCAATCTTCAAAACGAGAAGAGTCTGACATTTTTATATCGTGCTCCAAAAATTTTTCTGGAACCACTTAGCATTCCTGCAATTACTACAAGTTATCGTTCTGTATTTGACATTTCTCCAAGTGAGGCTGTTGAGATGGCGAAACTTACAAAGGGGTATCCTTTTGCTTTTCAGATTCTTGGTTATTTGAAGTGGGAGACAAATGATGATCTTGAAAAACTGCTTCCTAAGTTTGACGAGGAATTGATCATTTATGCTTATGAGAAGATATGGAGTGAACTTTCTGAACTTGACCGGAAGATTGTTTATGTGATTTCTACGGGAGTTTATAAAACTGGGGAAATTCGTGAGAAATTATCGATATCTCCACAGTTATTGAATACCTATCGAAAGCGATTGATGGAACGTGGTGTTGTGAATGGTTCTGTTCGTGGAGAACTGACTTTAGCGTTGCCTCGATTTGAGGAATATATTGAGATGTATTGTGAAGTGAATCTTTAGTTTCGCTTTATCTCAATGGGGAGTATCCCAAAGTTTGTGTAAACCTTCAAACTGATGTAAGATAATATTACTCAGTTTGGAGGTTTTTTTATGGGAAGAAGAAAAGGAGACACACCACAAAAAGCAGCATTAAGACAATTAATGCAAGGATATTTAAAGGACAATGATATCAGTGTAAAAAATGGAACAGATGTTAATGCAATCATGCGTGATATGATGTCAGTGATCCTTGAAGGTGCTCTGGATGAAGAACTTAATGAGGAACTAGGCTATTCCAGATATGATTATCGTAATAAAGATACCAATAACAGTCGCAATGGTCATTCTGGGAAAACCATGCATACCAGTTATGGGGATATGGAAATCGCTGTTCCTCGTGATCGTAATGGCGAATATGAACCCAGATTAATCAAAAAATATCAGAATACTGTTACCCAGGACATGGAGGAAAAGATTCTCTCCATGTATGCAAAAGGCATGACGACCGGAGATATTGAATCTCACATGAAAGAACTCTACGACATTGATATATCAGACAGTACGATCAGCAGGATTACAGATAAGATCCTTCCGATCGTAAAAGAATGGCAGGAAAGACCTTTGGAAGAAGTCTATGCAGTTGTTTATATGGATGCAATCCACTATCATGTGCGAAGTGAAGGCCGAATTGTAAAACGTGCTGTTTATATCGCTCTTGGGGTCAACATGGATGGTAAAAAAGAAGTCCTTGGAATGTATGTGGGTGATAATGAAAGTGCTAAATTTTGGCTTTCTATCATCAATGGGCTGAAAAATCGTGGCGTTGAAGATATTCTGATCACATGTGTGGATGGACTGACAGGATTTCCACAGGCAATCGAAGCTGTATTTCCACAGACAGAGATACAACAGTGCATCATTCATCAGATACGAAATACCACAAGATATGTATCTTATAAAGACAATCGAAAAGTAATGGCTGACCTAAAGGCAGTCTATGCTGCACCAACGGAAGAGATCGCTTTAGAAAATCTTGAAGATTTCGGAGAAAAGTGGAACTCAAAATATCCAAAAATCTATAAATCATGGAGCGAACGCTGGGCAACACTGGCTACTTATTTTAAATATCCAGAACAGGTTAGAAAACTTATTTATACAACAAATGCCATCGAAGGATTCAATCGTCAGTTGCGAAAAGTGACAAAAAGCAAAACTGTATTTCCAACTGATGACAGCTTATTAAAAATGCTTTATTTGGCAACGATGGACATCACAAAAAAATGGACTGGTCGCAGAAGAGACTGGAGCCAGATCCGTGCACAATTAGATATATTTTTTGAAGAACGATTAGAAAAATATATGTATTAAAAATCTGTGTTTTTAGACAGGTTTATTTGACATGCCTAAAATCTTTTGTATAATGCAGATAAGGGCTATGAGTCAAAATTTGACTCATAACCCTCATAACTATTGATTAATCTTATATCAGTTTTTTGTGTTTACACAAAACTTGAAACAGTCTCTCTCAATGAGGGCTTTCGCCTTTTACAGAGACATCTCCTTCAATAAGCCACTTATATGCACGTTCTGAATCAATGCGATACCCCACAGCAATAATTGCTGCTAACGAATAAAATTTGTATTTGTATGTTTTTCCATTATCGGCAACTTGTGCAAAATTTGCACAAGTTGAATTTTCATCTAATTCTCCCTCTTTAAAAATATTACTCAGATGTTTTGTAACCACACTTCTATCTACATCAAAAAGCTGTGAAATTGCCTTCTTCGTAAGCCATACATCGCCATTCTGAACCCTGACTTCCATTCCATCTTTCTCCTGCATCTCGTGTGAAAACCAAGAAATCAATAGTGCTATTTCTTACCTGCTCATTTCAATTATTCTTTTTACTTCCTGCTGCAATTCTCCACTGAATTCTGATAAATCATCATATGTAATCACCTTCAATCTCATGAGACGAACAATATCCCATATTGCTTCTGATTTACGCATTTCCATGATAACGCCCGGATGATGTTTATCTTCTTTTATCCGCTTTTCAAGTCCCCAGAGCTTCTCTGATGCTGGCTTTGTATCATCATTCAGAAAGTTAATATACTCTTTGATGAGACCTTCCATATATTTTTCTTGCCAGTCTGCTAATCTTTCTCGAAATAATTTCCAATCTTTTTTACTTATGTCCATAAGTTTCCTCACTTTCAGCAACCATCAAGGGCTTTGCATAATTTGATTCAGCATATGATCATAGTCATTCTCCTTTGAAATTTTTAGAGAACGACTAGCAACGGCAATTCTTATATTGCTCCTGCCGTTGGTAGGAGTATATATCTACAAATCCTCAGTTTTGTATATCACATAGCCTTCATAATAATAGCTATGATCTATACCTTTCATATAAATTTCTCTATCATTAACCTTATCCGTCAATGCTTGTTTTAAAATATATTTTATTTCAATATCTCTGATTGGACTTCTTTCCATTGCCAACAGATAATCTTCCTTATCTACAAGACTCCAATCAATAACTTTGTTCAACTCTTTCTTAAGAATCAAATCAAGCCATATTCTGGTGCTTCTCCCATTACCTTCACGAAAAGGATGTGCTATATTCATCTCAACATATTTTTCAATAATTTCATCAAATGTTGATTGTGGCATCTTCTCAACATTCTCTATTGCAACTTGTAAATACATCACTGGTGCAAATCGAAAGTTTCCTTTCGCAATATTTACATTTCTCACTTTTCCTGCAAAATCATAAATCTCACCAAATAGATATTCATGAATTGCTGCAAGCATCTCAAAAGAGTCTGCTTTATATTTATCTAAATATCCATTTTCAAACAGTTCCACTGCCTTTTTCTTACTTATCTTTTCTTCCATTCTTGCAAGTTCTATAGAATCCATGATATTAAGCTTATTTTCTAATTCCATATTTTTCCTTTCCAAATGTGAATTGACACATTTTATTTATATATTGAAGTTCTTTAATCTTCTAAACAATAATTTAGAGCAGCAGGCTCAGGCAATATATCAGCAAATGTTTATTGATAATGCAAGCTCAAATTGGACAGAAGGTACATTGAGCGATATAGCCGATATTACTATGGGACAGTCCTCAAGTGGCAGTAGCTATAACAGTCCCTATCCTCTTCAAATCTAATGTTAGCATTATTTTGTTCTGCCATTTATAAATTTCTCTCTATCATTAAATTACTTTGTTCATTTGCATATGCGCCTTCATTTTTAAATATCACTATTGTTCTATCTCCACAATATCATCAAAACCGCATTTCAACTCAACACATATTCTTGCTAAAATATCTAGCGATACTTGCTGACCATTATTCATCTTAGTAAATGTACTTGGTGCAATCTGTGTTTTCTTTCTTAATTCAGTTTTCGTCATATCTCTATCAATAAGTAACTTCCATAAGGGCTTATATGTTATTTTCACTTGATTTTCTGACATGTTGTTTCCTCCAATTATCACGTCAAATAGTCCTTTTATTTTAAAATTAATTATATCATTCAATTTTCACTTATGCAATCGCAACTTTTGAGTTCTCGAAATTTTTAGATTAATTATGAATGAGTAGAAATAAGCAAATAAATAAGGTTTTGTCATCCACGGTTTTTATGCTTTTTATTTTTGAGATACGTAAACGGTAACACTGATTTACCGTTTACTTTATAACAGAGTAAAAATCCATCACCTTCCCATATAAGTGCCTTGATCCGGTCTGTTTTACGTCCACAGAACATAAACAGAGTTCCAGGCTGAAAAGGATCCATCCCATAGGTTTGAGAAATGATGTTTGAAAGAGAATCGATTCCTTTTCTTAGATCTGTATAACCACACACAATATAAACAGCTTGAAGATCTTTTGCATCATTCAGCATTTTTCAGGTTCCTCAGCACACAGAAAAGAAGTTGTTCGTCCGTATTTTCATAGATACGAATGCGAAGATCATCCTGAAAGATATCAAGGAAAGAATCTGTGGTTTGAAGTTTTGATGGATTTTTTTGTACACCCTGATCTTCATGAAACAGTTCTTTGGGTACGATTGCTAGATTTTCCTGATGTTTTTCTTCAGATACTTGATCGAGATAAGCTTCTTTTACCTTTCTGACTCTGTAATAATATCCAGCTGCAGAAATCCCATAATTCTCTTTACACCATTCATCCAGAGGGATCTGTTGAGGTCGTCCTTTGGATTCCTGCATCATATGAAACCATTCCTGCAATTGAACCTGTTGCGTGACTAAAGTTGTTTTTGACATAAACTATATCGCCTCCTAAAAAAATCAAGAATGTTAAGACTCAAACTTTTTTACAAGTCAAAAAAGTTAAGGCTTAACATTTTTGACCCCTGTTTAAAATCTTGAGTTAATTATCTCAGATTACTTTAGGATTTTGTAGAGAACACTGATTTACCGTTTACTGAGATACTTTCACTGTATCCTCTCAAACCCTTTATTTATGCCCCGAAAAGCACGAAAGAAAGAGTTTTGAACCTACTATGTAGTTCCAAAACTCTTTCTTTTATAGACTATTTCTTTTTACAAAAAACTGAATAATCGGGAATGGTGATTAACATTTACCTTATTCAAACTCGGCAAGTTGTCCTTATGTCTTAAACTGTTTTGTTTAAGTTTTATTCAAAAGCTATCATTTTACTTCATTTACATATTTTATTTTGGCTTACTGATTTTCTGTCGCCAAAGTGTTGCCATAACAATTATACCAGAATAAATGAGCAAAACAACTGTACTTGAATTAAACAAATAATAAACTTGCATTATTCTTGACATGCAATATGATTTAATAAAGAAAAATTTTCCTTTTCTGTCCTTATTTCATATGCAGTGTCAGTTACTGCAATTTCTATATCGCCATAACATTTTCTATTAAATTCATTTGCATTACAATGACAAAGACTCGTGAATTCTGTACAATAAACTTTTATATTTTTTTCTTTCAAAAGCTCAATTGTTTGTATGTCGGGATGCTTATATTTTTTATTATCACCAGACGATATGATAACATCTCTAGGTTGCAAAATTTCTAGTATTTGTTTCAATCCGATTCCACTTTTTTCATCATAAAAAGCTCCATGATGTGGCATTTTTAAAATTTCACATTTCAATTCAGGCATTCGTTCTAATAACTTTTTCCATCCGCTTTCTTCTAAATCCCCAGAAAAAAGGACATTACAAACATCGTTTTCTAACAAACATACAATTGAAGTATTATTTGTATCATTTTTTAAATATGCTTCTGTAGATTCAGCCACATTAGGATATATCAAAAATAATTTCGATTTATCGTTTGAAATCAATTCCCTTTTTTGCACTGAAGTATCATTCTGTCCCGTCAGCAATGTTATTCGCTGCTTCTGATAAATTTCTATAAATTTTTTTAATATTAGTTTCATGGTTTTAGTTGGTTGTCTCTTATCTAGATTAAAACATATATTTTTAACAATACCTACCGCCATATATTTTTCCAAAAAATCATTTACACCTCTGCAGTGATCTGCATCTGAATGAGAAATAATTATCAAATCAACAACCTTAATCTTATGACTTGTTAATTCCGTTAATAACTTATCAGAATCTACAATATCTACAATAACAACATTTTCATTCTCTGAATGACCACTATTTAAATATATTACAGAACTATCGCCATGTCCAACATCTAGAAATTTAACTCTTTGATTCTCACTTTCCATTATTATTCTCCTCCTATCACTCAGAAATTTTGCTGCTCAATAACGCAATAATTTCATCATCATCAAGGTACGAATACACTAATGGTTTAATCTCAAAAAGCTTTCCTTCATGATATTTCGCTGAAAATTCTGCTCCTTGTCGCAAAAACCATCCTGGCATTGATTTTTCAATTTTTATCTCCTGTTCTCCAAATTCTGCTAGATAAACAGTACAATACATCCTTTCAGTATCAATTTTTTCTACCTGCCCTGAAATATTATGATACTCCTCAAGTTCTACATTCGCTGAAGGCGAATTATCTCCATCTCTTGTATAAACTTCAAAAAATTTAGTTATTTTTTCTCTCTCATCCTTTCCTAACTCAAAAGCTTCAAAAATTATGTCATCAATTTTTTCCTGAACTTCCTCTACTTTTTCCTTATCATCCAATGCATAAGCCTCTTTTATACTCAAATAACATTGCTCAATCTTGCTAATCTGCACATCACTAAATTCTGGCACAGGTATGCTTCGCACTACACTAGTTGTAAGGGTTCTTTTTACACACTCCCTACGTACATATGCATTAATTATTTTGCTATTTATCAATGCGCAGAGGACATAATTCGATACTTTCTTGTCCTCAGAAATTACCACAAAAAAGGAATGACTAGGATAATATCCGTCTTCATCTACTAGAGCATTAATACAATTTATTTCTCCTGGAGTAGAAGACATTTTTACCAATATTTTATTAGAAGCCGCATATATACTCTCGTAATCTCTACGCAACCTCAATCCTTTGTAATCTTTTTTTATTTCTTTTTCTTCTTCCTTAGACATATGATAATCAAAAAAGCCTACATTATCACGCATTTCAGGTGATATTACATATTTTCTAAAATTATTTGCATTAGCAATATAAGGAATCCATCCATCAAATTTCATTTGTGAAAAATTATAGTTTGATGGCATCATAATTCCCATAACATTTTGTGTAATATCTCCAATAGTTCTCTTCCCTTTTACAATTTTTTGAAGTATATCTTCTATAGGTGAAACACTAATTCTATATCTAGGTTCATTCTTCCAAGAATTTTGAATGTTAATAAAAAATTCAAAATCCCATCTGCGATGTTTAAAATAATCTCTAATAGATTCTTTATTTCTTACCAATACCTTTATTTTTGTTAAACATTCACATTGTGTTTTCTTTTTTTGAGCAATCAAAACTATAGTCGAACAATTATTTTCAAAAATCTGTCCTGGAAGCATCCATAGCTCCATAATATCAAATTCATTTAGTAACTTTTTTCTTTGCAATATTGAACTATCATTTTGCAGAAAACTTTCCGGCAAAATTATTCCTATAAATCCTTCATCATGCAACCACTCTAAATATTTATCTAAAAAAGCTGTAGCCTTCTGTGTTTTCTGACTATTTCCACGAACTTCTTCATATGGTGGATTTCCTAATATAACAAATGGTTCCTTTATTTTAGATTTGCTTATACGAAGCAAATCTCCTGCATGAATATCCCATTTATTTCCATAAGGTAAGCTGTATAAAAGCAAAGATAATCTAGCAACTTCTGATGCAAATTTATCTATATCATATCCTTCTATCATCCTTGTCAAATAATCATGTCTATCAAACTCAGTCTTTTCGTAACTTGCCAAATCCTCAAGTCTTTTGCATGCACTTAAAAGCAAACTTCCAGACCCACAAGTTCCATCCAATACATACCTTTCGTCAATAGGAATACTTTCAAAAGGAATACATGAAACTATCTCCTGGCTTAATATCCTTGGTGTATAATATATTCCAAATTCTCTCCTAATATTTTCAGCTTTCTTTTCACTAAGTTGTAACAAAGTAGATTCATAAAAATATCCCAATAATTCATGATCAACACTTTGATAGTTTATACTGCAATTTAAATTTTTGTATATTTCACTAAGTAAATCTTTTCCATACTTAAACATTAACTTATTACTAAAATATTCTATATATGTTTGTGACAAACTAGTAAGTAAATCAAATATATCTGGTACTTTTTCATCTGGTCTTATTTTACTATTGATAATTAAAGCAGAAATCACATGCATTGTAATGCTTGTGATATTATTTAAATCTTGACCATTAATATTTTTTTTACTTTTTAAATATTTTTTTGCTGCAAGTAACCCCTTTTCAAATTCCTCACTTAATATTTTACAAGTTGCCGCTCTTGAAAAGTCAATTAATCCTGATGCCTCAAAAATATTCATTTGCCTATATCCCATTTTAGCATCAATCAAATTATCAGACATAAATTCAAATCTATTTTTTTCAAAATATAAATGAATAATATTTTCTTCACTGTCACTAAGCAATGTCGTTTTCTGTGGTGCTATGTTCCAAACACGCACATGTATGTTCTTAGATATAATAACAATTGGTGTTGCTAAATATTTAGCCCCCTCTAAATATTTTGTTTCCTCGCTGTCATCAGTTACCTCCTGTATAGCTATACAGGAAGTTGAAACATCCTTCAAATATCTATCACTAAACGCAACATAATCAAACTTGATAGCGGAGGTACCATTAATTTGTACAGAATAATTCTCAGAAAAATGTTCATTACTATATCCCAATGATCCAAGCATATTTTTCATATACACACTTTTCATCGTTGCACCTCCTTAACATTTCAAATAATCTACTCTACAGTCCGTTTTATTATAGCACATATTTATGCCCAAATCTATCATTATAATCCTTAAACTTATACAAACTTATTTCTTGCATTACTGTGAACAGATATAAGGAGTGACCAGTAACTTTCTCGCACCACTGGTGCGAGTTTTATTAATCAAATATATAAATTTTTCCCTTTAGTCTTTGCACCCAAACATTTAGCTAATTTAATTCTTTGAGCCTCTACTCTCCAGTCGGCGCTAAATAAGCGTCCCCGGACGCTTAACGCCATGTCATGGGTACTTTCCTTAGATAGTATCCTAATATAAGAACTAATGCTTCTGTAAGAGTATATGTAATTCTTTCAGATTATTATTTCTTATAAATGCTCTTTGTGCTTACGCATAAACTACTCTCTCATCTTTAGTACTTACAACAATGCTTTTTTTAGTATTTTACCTCTTTGACAATGTACAGTAGCTATCACGATACGGGCAATACCCACAAGAGCAATGGTTCGTTTGGACACTGATGGTTGATACAATTTAACCATATTTTTTCAAGGGTGCTCAAAAGGTGGTCATTTGAACACCCCTAAGAAATGCACTGTTTATAGGCATAAAAAGTGGCAGACAGCTAAGGATTTAGCCACCTACCAGTTGATGAATCTTATACTATTTTCTGTATTTGCCAGTGCGACAAATAGAAAGTTCTCACTCTTTATTATCCCGTTTTATTTTGTTTTCTCATGTATACCAATTACTGCAATTAATACAAGAATAAGCGTTCCTACTGACATTGATAAAAATGCAATATTCAGACCATGCATAGAGGCATTCTCGCCAAGTGCAGCGGAGGATGCTGTTACAATTGACATAATACCTACAAAAACAGCAGCTCCTATTGATCCAGAAACAGTACGAAGTGAGGTCTGAAGTGAAGATGCATCAGATGTTTTCAATGTATCAACCTGACTTGTTCCCCATGTAAGCAATGGCATCATAAGACAACCTATGGAAACATTTCTTATTACATTTAGTACTGCGGAAATAAATAATGGCATGGATGATGTTACAAAATACATTCCAACATTACTTATCAACAAGAAGATTGAACCTGCAACAGCTAGCTTTTTAATTCCCGTTTTATCATAGATTCATCCGGCAAATGGATTTACAAGTGCAGTAGCAATAGACCCAGGAAGTGTTACAAGTGCAGATGTAATTGCAGATTTTCCAAGTACCGACTGTACATATAAAGGCATAAGAACAGAACCTCCCATCATTACAAGATACAATAATATACTTGAAATTACTGCCAGTGTATAGTTTTTATTTTTCATAATTTTTACATCAAGAAATGGTTTTTCCAAATGGCACTGTCTAAACACAAACAATATTCCAGTTATGATTCCAATGGCAAGCAGAAGTCCGGCACTTAAACTGAACAAACCACCATCTGTTAAATTACCAACCCCAAGAGTAATGCCTCCAAAAGCAAACATGCTAAGTATAAATGAACATACATCGAATTTAATCTTCTGAGTATCAAGTATGTTCTCAAAATTTACAATGCTGGCTGCAAGAGAGACAATCATAACAATCATTGTAAATATAAAAATATATTTCCATCCTATTGTTTCAACAATGATGCCTCCTATCATAGGTGCAATAATAGGGGCTCCTGCTGTTGCCATTCCGTACCATCCCATCATTATTCCCTTTTTCTCAGGACCATACATAGTAAGAATGATAACCTGTCCCATTGAAACCAGAATACCGTTTCCAATTGCCTGAAGAATTCTTCCTGCCATCATAATTCCAAAAATCGGAGCAATAATACTAAGTAATTCTCCCACAATAAAGAATAAAATTCCCGAAATATATAATTTTTTGTAGGTATTCTTTTTACAAGAAACGCTGTCAGCGGCATAACGATAGCCATTGCAAGCGAATATCCACTTGTTACCCATTGTCCTGTGGTAAGACTTACTCCATAATATTCAATCACTGCAGGAAGTGCGGTACTCATTGCCGTTGAAAGCATAGATGTCGCTATTCCTGAAATCATAATATTAATAAAAATCAAAAGTTTTTTTCTGTCACTAATTCTTTCCATCAATTATGCCTTCTTTTTCAGAGCATTCTCTATATTAACACTCATTTTCTTTTCTAAAAACTGCCAGGTTTCTTTTTCTGTAAATCCTGAAAACAGCGTGTCTAAAAATTGATCATGTTCTTTTATTATAGAATTGATTGCATCATTTGCATCATCAGTAATTTTCAAATGAATCACCCTGCAATCATTTATATCCCTCTCACCATATAGATAACCTTTCTTAGTCAGTCTATTTACAGTAACAGATACATTTGCTTTCGGAAATCTTCTAAGTTCACTGATTTGTTTTGCAGTATCATATTCCGGATAAAAATATACGAAACCTAAAACATCTACTTCAAATTGTGTCATATCATATTTCTCTTTTGTTTTGCAGAACGCTTTCTCATAAAGCAGTGGTAAACTCCGAAAATTTTTCAACATTTCTTTGTCTCTCAACATAATCACCTTTTATTTCATATTAGTTTATACACAAACAGTTTACACACAAACTAATATGCATCCTATACGAGTTCTTGTCAAGAAGCAGAATCGCATATCCTTTTTATTATTTCCGTTCTTAAAGATAAATCGTATATTATCATCCTTTGACGTTATCACAACTTCCTGCACCAAGCTACTCCAAAGTCCCTCATCGAACTCTTCTATCAAAGTACCCTGTTTTTCCAAAACCTGTATGAATCCCTTGAATAATTCTCTCTGTGCTTTCTTCCCATCAATTTTTCTTGTCAGCTCATCGTATCTTGCCTTGATAGTATATACCTTTCTGTAAATTCCGAGTATCGTTTCTTGTATTTACTCTGGTTAAGTGCCATCCGGCTGTTCTCTGCTATGCCTGTCTGCATCTGTTCTGCAATAAACATTATTCTCCATACAAATAGAGCCATTTGATAAAACAAATGCCGGAAACCCGTATAAATACAGGCTTCCGGCATTTCTGTCCGTTATTCAAACTCCAGACAGACAGTATGCCATATAAGTGAAAATCATTGATTTTAAGGCATTTTCAGGAACTATCAACCACTAAA
>ERZ773107.1126-NODE-1126-length-25955-cov-5.273320_pt1 | contig 25955 bp, 24 predicted proteins | sample MGYA00580571_ERZ773107 | MGnify/ENA primary metagenome ERZ773107 (study PRJEB29015, sample SAMEA2737843) | human gut metagenome | biome: human gut; feature: human-associated habitat; material: faeces | place: China | collected 2012 ... | reverse complement strand
CCCCCAATGCTCCCGCTGCCATCGGACCCTATTCGCAGGGCATCGCTGCGGGGCATCCCCGGGTCTTACGCTTCGGATGTCAGCGGTGTGGTTCATGAGAGGGCCTCCTTTGCATTTGCTGAGGGGGAAAATTTCGGGTCAGAGGGCCAGAACGGCGTCGAGACACAGGGTGAGGGCGTATTCATAGGCGCTGCCGCCCCAGTGCCGCTGGTCGTAGCGCTGGACGTCAGCAAGGCTGTCCGCTGTATAAAGAAGCATCCCCCAAGTGGCGCTGCGGAAGGCGGCACAGGCCGCAAGGGCAGAGCCCTCCCTCTCCACCACGGAGCAGCCCTCGCTTTTGCGGTAGGCGACCTTCTCCTTCGTCTCACGGAAGAAGCCGTCGGTGTGACGACCTCCTGATAGCGCATATGGTGGGCGAGGATGGTTTGCTCGATGGCCCGCCGGGCGGGTTCGCTGATCTCCATATAGCGGGAGGGCGGGGCGTAGTGGTAGGAGGCCCCCTCGTCCCGCAGCGCCTTGCAGGGGACAAGGAAGGTACCCTCGTCAAAGGGCGTCAGCACGCCGCAGCTGCCGGCGGAGATGATCTCACGGACCCCGTAGCTGATGAGCCAGTCCAGCAGCTGGGCCGCTGCGGCGGCCCCCACCGGGGCCTGACAGAGGGCGACCTCCTGCCCGTGGTAGGTGGTGACATAGATGGGGTAGAGCCTGGTGGCGCTGTTGAAGGTGGCGACCTGTCTGGCTCCCGCAGCGTGGGCGCAGCGGTCGATATAGGCGCCGAGAAAGGCGAACACGCATTTCCGGGGCAGATGCAGGTCCAGCTGCTCATAGTCCGGGCCGATGACGGCGGTCTGCTCCGGATCGAATTCCAGAAGCGGTATCTCGCAGGGGATGATGCCCATGGCGTGGCCTCCTGAATGGGAAATCAAAGCGGGGGGATGGAGACTATGATACCACACGGGGAGGGGGACTGCAAGAGGGGGCTGGGAGGGGGCTTTCCGGTGATTTGGAGCGGGATGGTGGCGATGGAGGGAGAAAATTTTGCAGGCAGCGGAGGAGAGCGGGCGAAAAATGGAGGTGTGAGACGGGAGAGGGCAACAGCGGGTGCAACAAAGGCCGGTGATCGGGGAGAGATAGGAGGGGTGAGGAGATGCGGAAGCGATTTGATCGGGATCGGGCCGCGGCGGAGTGCGGGCTGTGCGGACGGGAGATCTGGCCGGAGGAGGGGTTTTATCAGGTGAACGGGGAGATCTTCTGCCGGGATTGTCTGGAGAGGTATGCGGAGCAATTTTTTGCGGGGTTTTTCAGAGAAGGGACTGTGTGATGGGGAAGGAAAGAAATGTGCCGTGGGAGGAGATCCTGCGGCGGAGAAAAGAGGGGGAGACGGCCCGTGCGCTGGCGGAGGAGTTCGGCGTGTCGGTGGAGAGCGTCTATAAGCGAGGGCAGCGGGAGCGGCTGGAGCAGAGGGGCAGCTTGCAGCAGGCGGCCCGAAAGCTGTGCCGCAGTGCAGGGAGCATGGTGGCGCAGATGGAGGATATGGACGCCAAGGAGCTTAAGGAACTGACGGCGCTGCTGCGGGAGCTGGTGACGCTGGAGGAGCGGACGGACAAGGGACCGGAGACGGTGAAGGTGGTGCTGGCGAAGGAAGCGGAGGAGTGGAGCAGATGAGCGTGCAGGTGGTGAAGCTGGAGCGGCCCAACCCCCGGCAGGAGGAGTTTTTGAAGTGTGAAAAGAAGTATGTGGCCTTCGGCGGGGCCAGAGGTGGCGGGAAGAGCTGGGCAGTGCGGACCAAGGCAGTGCTGATGGCCCTGAAGTACCCCGGCATCCGCATTTTGCTGGTGCGGCGGACCATGCCGGAACTGGAGAGCAATCATCTGCGTTTTTTGCGCAGGCAGCTGGCGGGGGTGGCGGAATACAAGGCGGCCTCCCGGCAGCTGGTGTTCCCCGGCGGCAGTGTGCTGGAACTGGGGTACTGCGCCTGTGACGGGGATATGGACCGGTATCAGGGGGCGGAGTTCGACGTGATCTGTATCGATGAGGCCACCCAGCTGAAGGAGGAGTGGCTGCGGCAGTTTGCGGCGTGTCTGCGAGGGGTGAATGAGTTCCCCAAGAGGATGTACTACACCTGCAACCCCGGCGGGCCGGGGCATGGGTACATCAAGCGGCTGTTCATCGACCGGCGGTACCGGGCGGGAGAGCGGGCGGAGGAATACGCCTTCATCCCCGCCAGGGTCACGGACAATCAGGCGCTGCTGCGAGCGCAGCCGGACTATCTGCGGCAGCTGGAGGCCCTGCCCCTGCGGCTGCGGCAGGCGTGGCTGGAGGGCAAGTGGGATGTATTTCAGGGGCAATTCTTTCAGGAGTTTGTGGACGACCCGGCCCACTATCGGGACAGGCGATTCACCCATGTCATCGAGCCCTTCGACATCCCCAGAGAGTGGAGCATCTGGCGCAGCTACGACTTCGGCTATGCCAAGCCTTTTTCCTGCGGCTGGTGGGCGGTGGATCACGACGGGTGCGTATATCGGATCCTGGAGCTGTATGGCTGTACCGGGGAGCCGGATGAGGGGGTAAAGTGGACGCCGGAGAAGCAGTTTGCAGAGATTCGGCGTATCGAGGACACCCACCCGTGGCTGAAGGGACGGGATGTTTTAGGGGTGGCGGACCCGGCCATTTGGGACAGCAGTCGGGGAGAGAGCATCTATGAGACGGCGCTGAAGCACCGCATCTTCTTTATGAAGGGGGACAACCGGCGGATACCGGGATGGATGCAGATGCACTATCGGATGGCCTTCGACGAGGAGGGGTATCCGCAGCTGTATGTGTTCACCGGGTGTCGGGCTTTTCGCAGGACCGTGCCGGGGCTGCTGTTCTCCGAGACGGAGCCGGAGGATCTGGACACCCGGATGGAGGATCATGTGGCCGATGAGAGCCGGTATCTGTGCATGGCCCGGCCTATCCCGCCCCGGCGGGTGGAGACGGCACTGCCGGTGCAGGACGATCCGCTGAATATGCTGGTGAGACGGTGAAAGCGGGAAAAATTTCCGGTGTTGCACGGGAACGTGCAACAGGAGAGGAAACTTCCAGCGGAGGAGGGCGAAGAAGTGAGGACAGGAAAGCTGTTTTGGACAAACGGAAGGGGAGAAATGCCATGAGCAAGACGCAGAAGACGGCGGGGGAGAAGCCCCGCATCGGAGAGCAGGAGGTGCGCCGGGCGGCGGAGCTTCTGAAAAAGTACCGGCAGGGGAAGGTGAATCTGGAGCGGCGTATCATCGACAATGAGCAGTTCTGGAAGCTGCGGCACTGGCCGCAGATGGAGAAGAAGGGGGAGGGCGGCAATCCCGGCGACCCGCAGCCCACCAGCGGTTGGTTGGTGAACTGCATCCTCTCCAAGCACGCAGACGCCATGGACTGCTACCCGGAGCCAACGGTGCTGCCCAGAGAACCGGGGGACCGGGCAGAGGCGGCCAAGCTGACCCGTATTCTGCCGGCCATCCTGAAGAAGAATCAGTTCAAGCGGACGTATTCCAGCGCATGGTGGTACAAGCTGAAAAGCGGGTGCGCCGTATATGGCGTGTTCTGGGATGCGGGCAAGCTCAACGGACTGGGGGATGTGTCTATCCGGCGGATGGATCTGCTGAACCTGTTCTGGGAGCCGGGGGTGACGGATATTCAGGACTCGGCCAACTTCTTCTCCACGGAGCTGGTGAGCCATGAGGTGCTGGAGGAGCAGTATCCCCAGCTGAAGGGAAAGCTGGGCGGTGGAGGGTTTACCGTGAGCCGGTTCCTGTATGACGATCAGGTGGATACCTCCGACAAGGCGCTGGTGGTGGACTGGTACTACCACACCCGTGAGAAGGGGCGCAGGGTGCTGCAATATTGCAAGTTCGTGGGGGAGACGGTGCTGTATGCCACGGAGAACGACCCGGAGCTGCGGGAGCGGGGGTGGTACGACCACGGGAAGTATCCCTTTGTGTTCGACGTGCTGTTCCCAGAGGAGGGGACGCCCTGCGGGTACGGATATGTGGATCTGTGCAAATCCCCGCAGAAGCAGATCGACCTGATGAATCAGGCCATTCTCAAGAATACGCTGGCGGCGGCCACGCCACGGTTTTTCATTCGGTCGGACGGAGCGGTGAACGAAAACGAGTATGCCGACTGGACCCGGCCCTTCGTACACACCAACGGCAATCTGGGGGCGGACTCCATTGCACCTATTCACACGGCGGGACTGGACAGCGTGTATGTGGCCATCATGCAGAGCAAGATCGCCGAGATGAAGGAGACGGCGGGGAACCGGGACGTGGCCAACGGCGGAACGGCCTCCGGTGTGACGGCGGCCACGGCCATCGCCGCCTTGCAGGAGGCGGGCGGGAAGCTGTCCCGGAACATGATCGACGACGGGTATGAGGCGTTTTCCGATGTGGTGACACTGGTCATCGAGCTGATCCGGCAATTTTACCAGCTGCCCCGGCAGTTCCGGCTGCTGGGGGCCATGGGCCGGGAGGAGTTCGTCAGCTACGACGGGCAGGGCCTGCGGGAGCAGGTGATGGACGACGGGACGGGGATTTGCTACCGGGTGCCGGAGTTCGATCTGGAGGTGTCGGCGCAGGATGAGAATCCCTACAAGACCATGGAGTATAACCAGCTGGCTTTGCAGCTGTTTCAGATGGGCTTTTTCCGGGAGGATATGGCGGATCAGGCGCTGCGGTGTCTGGAGCTGATGGACTTCAAGAATAAGGATCAGCTGACGGCGGCTATTTTGCAGGGCAAGCAGCAGGCTGCCATGGCGCAGACAGCGGAGGGAGCGGCCTCCGGCGGTGGGACGGCGGTGAAGCAAACGGCCATGGAGCGGATGCGTCAGCAGACCCATGAGGCGGTGAGGCCCCGATGATCCGGGCGGTATTCGGACGGGACCGGGTGACGGTGACGGGTCATGCCGGATATGCCCCCAAGGGGCAGGACATCGTGTGTGCGGCGGCATCGGCGCTGGTATTTGCCCTGATCGGCAGCCTGCGGCAGGAGGAGAACCTACGGGAGGTAGTGATCCGACCGGGGTATGTGACGGCGGCGGCCAAGGGGCCGTGCCGGGAGGAACTGGAGCTGGTGCGGTGCGGACTGGCGCAGCTGGCGGCGCAGTATCCCCAATGCGTAGAGGTGGAGGGGAATTGCAGATAGGGTCGTGACCTACCACGGAAAGGAGGTATCTCCGTGAGAGAGGTACAGTGGATGCAGTGGTTTGCAGAGGAGGGGGCGGCCGATGAGGCGGCCCGGACGGGCGATACGGCTCCCGACGCCGGGGAGCAGGAGGATTTTGCGGCGCTGATCCGGGGCAGGTACAAGGCGGACTTCGACGCCAGAGTGCAGAAGATCCTGGATGGACGGCTGCGGGGCCTGCGGCAGGAGAATGCACGGCTCCGGCAGGAACGGGAGCAGCGGCAGGAGAAGGCCCGTCAGGCGATAGAGTCCATGGCGGCACAGGAGGAGCAGGTGCGGCAGGTCTATCCGGAGTTCCGGTGGCAGCGGGAGATGGAGAACCCGGCCTTCGGACGGCTGGTGTGCGCCGGAGTGGAGCCGATGGCGGCCTATGAGGTGGTGCATCGGGAGGACATCCTGCGGCGGGCCATGGCCTACTCCGCCAAGCGGGCCACCCGGCAGGCGGCACGTTCTATCGCCAGCGTGGGCAGACGTCCGGCAGAGAACGGCGGGCGGTGTGTAGGCGTGACGGGCAGCGATCCCAGAGGACTGACCTCCCGTGAGCTGGCGGATATCCGCAGGCGGGTCATGGAGGGGGAGAAAATCTCCTTCTGATGGGAGCGGCCACGGATGGAGCCGCAGGAAGAGCACAACGAAGCGGAGAAAGGAAAGAGGAATATGGAGAAACTGTTCGATCTGCAGGTGTTTGCACAGGAGAACACCCAGACCACCGGCGGACTGTCCGCCGAGATGAAAACCTATTACGGCATGGAGCTGCTGGATAACGCCAAGCCCCAGCTGGTACACAACCAGTTCGCCGCCACCAAGCCCCTGCCTACCGGCGGCGGCAAGACGGTGGAATGGCGCAAGTTCGGCTCCTTCGACAAGGCGCTGACCCCGCTGACGGAGGGCGTGACCCCGGACGGCAGCGGCATCTCCGTCAGCTACATCACCAAGGAGCTGGCCCAGTACGGCGACTACACCACGGTATCGGATATGCTGGATCTGACGGCCATCGACGACGTGGTGCTGGAGATTACCGACCGCCATGGGGCCAACATGGGCCTGACGCTGGACACCGTGACCCGCAATGAGATCCAGCAGGGCAAGCAGGTGCTGTATGCTCCGGCCATCGGCGCAGACGGCAGCAAGACGGAGGTCACTGCCCGTGGCGCTCTGACGGCGGCGTGCCGCCTGACCAGCGAGATGGTGGCCAAGGCCGCTACCCAGCTGAAGAAGATGAACGCCCCCACCTTCGACGGCAAGTATGTGTGCATCCTGCACCCCAGTGTGGCCTTCGATCTGCGGCAGGACGAGGCGTGGATCGCCGCACATCAGTATGCCGCTGCCACGGAGCTGTTTTCCGGCGAGATCGGTGAGCTGCACGGGGTGCGTTTTGTGGAGACCACGGAGGCAAAGATCTTCCGGGGCGAGGATCTGACACAGAACGGCCGCACCTTGCTGGTCAACGGTAAGGTGGAGAATAACGCCGTGGTGGCCTTTGACGGCGGCACCGTGGCGGCGGGCGCTCTGGCGGGCCGGTATGTGCTGCTGGGCGGTGAGCGCCGCCGTGTGGTTAGCAACACCGGCAGCAGCATGACGCTGGACAGCGCCGTGACCGCCGCCGACAACGCCGTCATCTATCCCGGCGAGGGCGGCGCCGAGGGCTGTGCCGTATACGGCTGCCTGTTCGTAGGCAAGGGCGCTTACGGCGTGGTGGATCTCAACGATGGCACGGAGGTCATCGTGAAGCCCCGTGGCTCCTCCGGCACTGCCGACCCGCTGGATCAGCGCTCCAGCGTGGGCTGGAAGGGTGTTCACGCCGCTGCGATCCTGTACGACGAGTACATCGTGCGGGTGGAGTGCGGCTCCTCCTACTCCGGGCAGGACAAGGCCAACTAAAGAGAAGCGGAAAACAGAGGGTGCGGGCGGTATCGCCCGCACCCGGCGGACGGAAAGGAGCAGGCAGATGCAGGAGAAGATGAAAACGGTACTCATCCCCAGAGGACGGAAGAACGAGGAGAATTTCGTGCTGGTATCGGTGAACGGGCGGAACTTCAAGATCATGAAGGGCGTGGAGGTACAGGTGCCGGAGTTTGTGGCGCAGGTGCTGGAGAACGCCCGGATGATGGAGGACGATGCCCGCAGCTATGTAGACCGCATGGCCAACTGAACGGAAGGGGGAGAGAGAATGGCGACGGTCAAGCAGGTGCTGGAGCAGGTGGACGCCATGCTCCCCAACCAGTACACCACGGCGGAGAAGCGGCGGTGGCTTCTGCAGGCGGAGGGCTTCGTGGTGCGAGAGGTGCATCAGCCCCACGCAGGCGGAGAGGAGACAGAGGTGCCGCCGGAGGACGCCGGGGAGGACACGGTGCTGCTGGTGCAGCCGCCCTATGACGAGCTGTACCGCCACTATGTGGAGGCGCAGATCCACTACGCCAACGGGGAGATGGAGCGGTACAACAATGCTTGTGCCGCTTGGAACAACACCCTGCTGACATACCGGGACTTCTGGTGCCGCAGTCATATGCCCCGGCAGGGGGTGAAGGCGCTGCGGCTGATGTGAGGGGGATGGGATGTTTTTTCAGAAAATGAGCGTGCCGGTGCAGAGCACGGTGACGGTCAGCAGCTTTTTAGGGCTGGATCGGCGGGCAAGAGGAGAGTTGGGCTCCTTCCGGGAGATGGAGAACCTCACCTCTGACGGCTATCCCACCCTGACGGTGCGGCCCCGGCGTGGTCTTGCAGGGCGGGTGGAGTCCCCCGGCGGCATAGCCGCCAAGGATGCGCTGATCTGGGTGGACGGGCACACCCTGTATATCGGCGGCGTGGCCACGGAACTGGTGCTGACGGAGGGAAGTAAGCAGCTCATTGGCATGGGCAGCTGGCTTATCGTGTGGCCGGACAAGAAGTACATCAACACCGGCAACCTCAGCCGGTACGGCAGTTTGGAGAATCGGGTGCAGACGCAGGGACAGGTGACACTGTCTCTCTGCGGGGCCAAGGGGGCGGCGCTGGGGGACTATCTGGTCTCGGAGGAGCCGCCGGCGGACCCGGCGGGAGGATGCCTGTGGCTGGACACCACCGGAGAACTGCCGGTGCTGCGGCAGTACGGCGAGAGCGGCTGGAGCATCCGGGAGGATACCTATGTAAAAATAGCGGCAGGCGGCATCGGCGTGGGCTTCACCGCCGGGGACGGCGTGGTTATCGAGGGGTGCCGTGAGGAGAGCATCAACGGCAGCCATGTGCTGGAGGCGGCGGAGGACGGCTCTCTGGTGGTGCCGGGGATGATCGCCAGTCAGGTGACCCAGACGGAGACGCTGACGGTGCGGCGCAGCGTGCCGGAGATGGACTTCGTTATCGAGAGCGGCAACCGGCTGTGGGGGTGCAAGTACGGTGTGGTGGACGGAAAGGCCGTCAATGAGATCTATGCCAGTAAGCTGGGGGATTTCAAGAATTGGAACTGCTATGCCGGGCGCAGCACCGACAGCTATGCAGCTACTCGTGGCTCCGACGGCCCCTTCACTGGGGCGGCGGACTATCTGGGCAGTCCCCTGTTTTTCAAGGAGGACTGCGTCGAGCGGGTGTATCCCAGTGCGGCGGGAGCGCACCAGATCGTGACGGTGCGGTGTCCCGGCGTCAGGAAGGGCAGCGGACGGAGCCTTCAGACGGTGGAGGGCGTGCTGTACTACCACGGCTGCGGCGGCGTATACGCCTTTGACGGCAGTATGCCACAACGAGTATCCCAAGTGCTGGGAGAGGATGAGTACCACGGCGCTGTGGCCGGAGGCGGAGACGGGAAGTACTATCTCTCGGTGCTGGACACCGAGAATCAGCCGCAGCTGCTGGTATATGATGTGCGGCAGGGGCTGTGGCACCGGGAGGACGACCTGCGGGCGGTGGGCTTCGCCGTCAGCGGCGGCGTGCTGTACGCCATGACCGGGGCGGGGGACATTCTCGCCTTAAAGGGCGGCGGCACAGTGCAGGAAGAGCCTGTTGTATGGCGGGCGGAGACCGGCGAACTGGGACTGGACTCCAGCGAGGGAAAGTATCTGGTGCGTCTGTCTCTGCGGCTGCGGCCGGAGGAGGGTAGTACCGTCCGGGCGGCAGTGAGCTATGACGAGGGGGAGACGTGGCAGGAGCAGGGCGGCGTCACCGGCAGCGGGCGGCTGCGGGACTGCGTGCTCCATGTGCGGCCCCGGAGGTGCCGGAGACTGCGGCTGCGAATCTATGGCGTGGGCGGCTGCCGGGTATACAGCCTGACGGCGGTGTATGAGAAGGGAAGTGACGGCCCGTGAGCACACTGATGATGCCGCCCAGCCCTCAGGGGACGGTGCAGGAGCAGCTGGTGCGGCAGTATTCGTACTTGTTCCAGATGGCCCAGCAGCTGAATGTGGCGCTGGGACAGCTGGAGAGCGGCGGGACTGCCGCACCCTCCGGCGGCACTGCGGCCCCGGCGGCAGAGCGGGAGCAGCAGTATCAGACCCTGAAGAGTATGATCGTCAAGACGGCGGACACGGTGCAGCGGCGTATGGATCAGCTTTCGGCCAAGCTGACGGGGGAGTATGTGGCGGCGTCGGAGTTCGGCACCTATGTGGAGCGGCTCAATGCGTATCTGGAGGCGAATCCGGAGGCGCTGACCCAGTATTACAGCTTTTTTGCCGACTTACAGGCCAGCACGGAGACGGTGTCCGCCGCCTTTGAGCAGTACCGGGTGGAGACAGAAGGATACATCCGGACGGGCATCGTGTGCTACGATGGGGCGGTGCCGCAGTACGGCGTGGCGGTGGGGCAGAACCTCACCTGCCGGGAGGTGGACGGAGAGACGGTGGTGGAGCAGAACGACTTCCGGGCCACCTTCACTGCCAGCAAGCTGTCCTTCTGGCAGGATGCCAGCGAGGTGGCGTATGTGTCCAACAACCGGCTGTATATCACCAACATCACGGTGCTGGAGGGCATGAGCATCGGGGAGTGGGAGATCTCGTCGGAGAACGGCCTGGTGATCCGGTGGATGGGAGGTTAAGGAAATGGCCAGTATTTACGGAGGGGCCTCTGGCAACGGCTGGAAGCTGAGGCTGGACTATACGGTGACGCAGGATCGGGCGGCCAACTCGTCCAGTCTGAGGCTGCGGCTGTATCTGTACGCCAACACCACGGGGTCATACAATCTGGAGAAGGACTCGGCGTACTACGTTTTGCAGGGGCAGAAGGTCTATCAGACGTATCAGTACACGTCGCCGGGATGGTATCTGCTGGGAGAGCGGACGGTGACGGTGCGCCATGGGGCGGACGGAAACGGCTCGGTGCAGCTGGGCGGTCAGTGGGTGTCGGATGTGGAATCCAGCTGGACCCCGGCCAGCCTGTCGGTGTCGGCGGCGGTAGCGCTGCCCCGTATCCTGCGGCCCTCGGTGCTGCGGGCGGCGGAACTGACGCTGGGGCAGGCGTGTGTGCTGTCCATTCGTGCAGAGGAGGAGCGGTACACCCACCGGGTGACGTATGCGCTGGGCGGCGCCAGCGGCACGGTGGTGCAGGAGACGGCGCAGCGGGAGCTGACGTGGACTCCGCCGCTGGAGCTGGCCCGGCAGCTGCCTCAGTCTGTGGCGGGGACTATGCGTCTGACGGTGACCACCTATGACGGCGACACCACCATGGGAAGCAGCGTCACGGAGTGCAGGGTCTATGTGCCGGATACGGTGCGGCCCACGGCGGCGCTGACGGTGACGCCGGTGAACGACAATGCCGTGCTGGAGCAGTGGGGCGTGTTTGTCAAGGGAATGACCCGGCTGAGGTGGCAGGTGACGGCGCAGGGAGCCTATGGGGCCTCCATCGACGGGTGCAGCGTCAGCTGCGGCGGTGTAGGCGGCAGCGGTCTGAACGGTGTGTCTGCCGGGGCGGTGTCGGTGAGCGGCGAGGTGACGGCTGCGGCCGCAGTGAAGGACAGTCGGGGGCGCAGCGTCTCTGTAGAGGCAGAGGCGGTGACGATATACGATTACAGCGGCCCCACCATGACCCGGCCGGCGGTATGCCGGTGCGATGCCGACGGCACGGCGTGCAGCGACGGCGGCTATGTGAAAGTAAAGTGCGGGACGCAGTGCGCCGACGTGGGCGGACGGAACCGGGTGAGCCTGCGGGTGCGGTCCCGGCGGCCCGGAGGGGAGTTCGGCGGCTATACGGCGCTGGAGAGCGGCGTGGAGAAGGTGCTGCCGGGATTTTCTCCGCTGCTGTCGTATGAACTGGAGCTCTCGGCGGAGGATCTGCCGGGGAGTCGGAGAACGGTGGTGTGCGCCATTCCCACGGCGGCGGCTGCGGTGCATCTGGCCTCCGGCGGCACGGCGGTAGGCGTGGGCAAGTATGCCGAGCACGACCGGGCGGTGGAGGTGAATCCGGAGTGGGAGGTCTATGTGAAGGGTAAGGCTCTGTGGGAACTGATCTATCCTGTGGGGAGCCTGTATCTGTCGGCGGCGGATACCGATCCGGGGGTGCTGTTCGGCGGGACATGGGAGCGCATCCGGGACAGGTTCCTGTTGGCGGCAGGCACTGCGTATGGTGCAGGGACCACCGGCGGTGAGGCGGTCCACACGCTGACGGAGAATGAACTGCCCGCCCACGCTCACGATCCGGCCAATCAGGCGGGGTATTACGGCTTTATCACCAACAGCCAGAAGGCGTTCACCGTGGGGGATATGGGCGTTCAGAGCGGCAGCGGTCGGTACTATCCCTATGCCCCGGCGGCCTTTGATATCAGCCGCAATACCAAAACGGGCAGCGTGGGCGGCGGGAAGGCCCACAACAATATGCCGCCGTATCTGGCGGTGTACGTCTGGAAACGGACGGCATGAAAAGGAGGAAGAAAGATGGCATCCAATTATCCTACCGTTTACTACGGTTCCTACGGAGAGACGGTGAAGCAGCTGCAGCAGGCATTGAACCAGGTGGGCTATTCGCTGGACGTGGACGGCGGCTTTGGGGAAAAGACCCGTGCGGCGGTGCTGGACTATCAGCGCAAGAATGGCCTGCGGGTGGACGGCGTGGCGGGCAGCGAGACCATGGGGAGTCTGTTGGCCCGGCTGACCCCGGCTACCTCAGGCCCCAGCACCAGCGGTCAGGTGCTCTCCGGCGTGTCGGATGAGACCATGAGCCGGATGCGGCAGCTGGAGAAGGGGTATACCCCATCCGATGAGGTGACGGCGGCCCGTGCTCTGTGGGAGAGCCTGCAGGGGCAGAAGCCGGGGGAATATGAGTCCCGGTTCCAGCAGCAGCTGGCGGCGCTGTACGACCAGATCAGCTCCCGCAAGCCCTATGCCTACGACCCGGAGCAGGACGCCGACTATCAGCGCTATGCACGGCTCTATCAGAGGCAGGGGCAGGCGGCCATGGAGGATACCATGGGGCAGGCGGCGGCGCTGTCCGGTGGGTACGGTTCCAGCTATGCCCAGCAGACGGGGCAGCAGGCATACAGCCAGTATCTGTCGGAGCTGTCGGCCCTGATCCCGGAGCTGGAGAAGCAGGCTCGCAGCCGCTATGAGCAGCAGGGACAGGCCCTGATGGACCGGTACGGCCTGCTGCAGCAGGCGGAGCAGGTGGATTACAGCCGCTGGCAGGATCAGCTGAAGGCGTGGCAGTCCGACAGCGACCGGGCGTATGAGTATTATACCAGTGCCGGTAAGGAGGATCGGGACCTGTACAGCACCATGCTGAAGTACTATGCCGGCAAGGCGGCGGACGAACAGAAGGCCGCCGGAGGCGTGCGGTATGGCAGCGGCCGGACGGTGGAGGGGGAGAAGCCCCAGTCCCTCAGCTCCACTGCCAGCGACAGTCTGGAGCGGGCCATGGGTAACTATCTCAAGGCCGGGGATACCCGCAGCGCACAGAACCTTATTACCCTGTACAAGGAGCGGATGACGCCCACCCAGAGGAAGCGCTTTTCGGCGCTGTTTGACAAGTACGGCGCAGCCATCGGCTGGTAAGGACTTGCCAAAGGGCGGCGGGGCGGGTACAATAGAGCCTGACTTGTAAGGGGAGGGCGCTGAGGAATGGCGGGATACTACTACGGACAGCTGAGCAAGGAGAAAAAGGCGGTCTATGATATGCTGGCGGCGGGGTGCGATGCGCTGGCGGCGGTGATCCGGGTGCCGGATCTGGGGACGGAGGTGCTGTCGGACATCTATCTGCGGATGAAGCTGGATCTGCCGCTGCTGTTTTTCGTGACGGGATTTCACTATCGAAAGATGCCGGGGGCGGATCATGTGGAGGTGCTGCCGGACTATCTGTTCGACCGGGGAAAGGTGAAGATGCACCGTCAGGCGGTGACGGCCCGGCTGGAGCGGCTGGCCCGGCCCCTGAAGGGAAAGAGTGACCGGGAGAAGGAGCTGGCCATCCACGATTTCATTCTGGAGAACGTCACCTATGACAAGCTGAAAAAGTCCTATTCCCACGAAATCATCGGGCCGCTGACCCAAGGGGTGGGGGTGTGCGAGGGCATCGCCAAGACGGTAAAGGCCCTGTGCGACGCTGTGGGGCTTCCCTGTATCGTGGCGCTCAGCGAGGCGGCACCGGAGATCGGCGTGCGATACCGGCACACATGGAACGTGGTGACGGTGGAGGGGCAGCGGTATCATGTGGACGCGACCTTTGACAACTCCCTTCAGCGGGGGATGAAGCGGTACGACTACTTCAATCTGGACGACCGGCATATCTTCCGGGACCACCAGAGGCTGGTGCTGCCGCTGCCGGAGTGCAGCGGAGACAAGGGGTACTTCTACCGGTCGCTGTCCTTCACCAAGACGGAGGATGTGGAGAAGCGGGTGCGGCAGGCCCTGCGGAAGAAGCAGGAGCACTTCGTGTTCCACTGGCGTGGCGGCGGGCTGAATCAGGAGATCCTGGGGCAGCTGCTGGAGAAGTGCGCCGGTGCGGCGGCGGAGCGGGGCAAGACCGTGGGCTGCTCCCTGAACCGGGCGCAGGCGGTGATCCAGCTGGATTTCTCCGACGCCCCGGCGGGGGAGGTGCTGGTGGAGGAGCCGGACGAGGGACAGAAGCTGTGAATGGGTAAGAATTTCAGGCTCTTGAAGGAGCAAGAGGCGCAAAACCGGGGGGTTTGCGCCTCTTTTTGTTGCACTCAACTGTTGGTTGAATTATAATATTCGTAATTCAACTACGCCGTTATTGCCATTTTAGACGGTTTTTTATATGCTGAGAGCACAAAATGAAAGGAGCGAACACACGATGAGTGAGAATTTGTTGGCAGGCCGCATCGCACAGCTGCGGAAAGAGGCGGGCATGACCCAGGAACAGCTGGGCAATGCTCTGGGACTGACGTATCAGTCGGTGAGCAAGTGGGAGAATGGGCTTTCCTGCCCGGATGTGCAGCTGCTGCCGCAGTTGGCGGATCTGTTCCATGTGACACTGGACGATCTGTTTGGTCGGGAGGCCCCGCAACCGGAGCGGACGGCGGAGCAGGAGGAGATGGAGATGGAGCGCATCCTGCCGTGGCCGGACGATGATACTCTATATACAGTGGTGTATCATGGGCATCAGCTGCTGACGGAGGAGCCGGCAGCGCTGAGAGGACACCGGGAGGAACTGCGGTTCGTGTACGACGGTCCGGCGGTGAACGTCAGCAGCTGGTTCGACGTGGTGTGCGAGAGTGGCCCGGTAGGCGGCAATGTTACCGCCGGAGGAGACGTGAAGTGCGGCGAGGTAGGCGGCAGTGTCACGGCTGACGGAGATGTGGCGTGTGACGCCGTAGGCAGCGGCGTGCAGGCCGGCGGTGATGTGCATTGCGCCGGTGTGGAGGGCAATGTCATCGCAGGCGGCGATGTGGCCTGCGGCGGGGTGACGGGTGACGTCCGGAGCGGCGGCGATGTGGCCTGCGGGAGTGTAGGCGGCAGCGTCCGGGCCGGGGGAGACGTGGTGTGCCGCAAGGGCGGCGACGGCTTCGTATTCACTACCGGTGAAAGGAACGTGGAGGTTTCCGACGTGGCGGAGACGGTGGAGGATATCCGCCAGACGGCCAAGGGGTTGAAGGACAGCCTGCGGGAGATGTTCCGCAGGAAGCCTTCCGAGGAGGAGTAAGCTGTAACAGTTTTGTATCAAATTGTAACAAATTTGTATATATTAGATGAAAAATAAAAGAAAAGCGGAAGGAATATAGACGTTTTTGCGAAAAGCTATTGACGGGCGCAGACGGGTATGGTAAGGTCTTTTACAGAGGAGCACCGTAAAAAAGAGCTTTGAAGTGAAGGAGGATCATATTATGAAACGTTTCCTGACGATGGTGCTGATGCTGTGCCTGTGCGTGGGACTGTGCGCCGGCTGCGCCCAGAATCAGCAGCCCGATCCTCAGAAGCCAGAAAACGGTACGCTGACGGCTGAGGAGCTGGAGGAGTTTCAGGCGATGTTCACGCCGGGCAGCTGGTACAGTCAGGCCACCACCAGCAGCTACACCTCCCCGAAGGATATCGACCTGCACCACCTGTTTTACGACGGCATCGGGTTCTACGGGCTTCTCTATGGCCACACCTATCTCACCGACCGGGAGCGGGCGTATCTGACGTCGCTGGATCCGGAGTCGGTCATGCAGTACTTTCGGGCGCCCCGGCAGGTGATGGACGCCGTGCTGAAGGAGTATTTCGGCGTGTCTCTGGCGGAAACCAATCAGGTGGAGCTGTCCAAATTCATCTATTGGGCGGAGACAGATAGCTATTACGTCGCCCACACGGATACCCGGATGACCTCTGTGACCCTCACCGGCGGCGAGCGGGCGGAGGACGGCACGGTGACGCTGCGGTATGACGGCGGCGTGATCGTCCTGATCCACCACGACGGCCACGACACCGCAGAGTATACAGTTCACTCCCACCAGTGCGGATGACGGAGTGATATGAAACCACACATCCCCCGGAGTACTGCTCCGGGGGATGCTCTTTTCCCGGAAACAAATGGTTGTAACCGGTGGAAGGGTGTGATATAATGAGACGGAAAAATCGGCGGGGAGCCGCCTATCTGAAAAGGAGGAACGAACATGAACGAGGTATGGGATCTGAGTATCCTTTACAAGGATTTTGACGACCCGGCGTTTACCGGGGATATGAAGGCACTGGACGAGGCCATTGCGGCGGTGAACGCACTGGCCGGTGAGGCGGCGGGCATGGAGCACAGCCAGCTGGTGCATCGCTTCCTGCAGGTGCAGGAGCGGGTGGAGGAACTGGTCAACAAGCTCTTCATCTTCTGCAGCCTTCGGTGCAGCGCCAACACCGCCGATACCAAGGCCAACAGTCTGGGCGACCAGCTCAGCGCCAAGCTTAGCGGCTGCGCCGCCGCCAACGCCTCCCTGCGCCGGACGGTGGCGGAGCTGGAGGATCTGGATGCCATCATGGACGCCGACCCGGCGCTGGAGCCCTATCGCTTCCTGCTGGAGTCCATCCGCCGGGACAGCAAGTACCTGCTCACCGACCGGGAGGAGGAGCTGTTCGCCCGGATGAACATCTCCGGTGCTTCGGCGTGGGAGAGCCTGCGGGATAACCTCACCAGCAGCGTGAAGGTGGAGTACGACGGCGGCATCACCAACCTGTCTGCCATCCGCAATCTGGCCTACGATCCCGATCCCGCCGTCCGCAAGAGCGCCTATGAGGCGGAACTGGCGTGCTATGACAAGATCAAGGACTCCGTGGCCTATGCCCTCAACAGCATCAAGCTGCAGGTCATCAACGAGTGCCAGGTCCGGGGCTATGCCTCCCCGCTGGATAAGGCCCTGTATCAGAGCCGCATGAAGCGGGAGACGCTGGATGCCCTGCTGGGGGCCATGGATGAGTATCTGCCCAAGTTCTGGCAGTATCTGCGAGCCAAGGGCAAGGCGCTGGGCCACGAGAACGGCCTGCCTTGGTACGAGCTGTTCGCCCCCATGGGCAAGAGCGACAAGAAGTACACCACACAGGATGCCAAGGACTATCTGCTGAGCATCTTCAGTGGCTTCGACAGCCAGCTTCACGACATGGTGGAGCGTGCCTTCGACGAGGCGTGGATCGACTTCTATCCCCGTAACGGCAAGGTGGGCGGTGCCTTTGACTGCGGTGTCCCCAGCGCTAGACAGAGCCGGGTGCTCACCAACTTCGACGGCGCCTTCGGTGATATTGTGACGCTGGCCCATGAGCTGGGCCATGCCTTCCACGATCAGCAGGTGTTCTCCCACCCGCTGGTGTGCCAGGAGTACACCATGCCCGTGGCAGAGACGGCCTCCACCTTCAACGAGGTGCTCACCGTCAGCGCTGCTATCGACGCCGCCGAGAGCGATGACGAGAAGCTGGCTCTGATCGAGAGTCAGCTGTCCGACGCCTGCCAGATCATCTGCGACATCTACTCCCGGTATCTGTTCGAGTCCGCCGTGTTTGCCGCCCGGCCGGAGGAGTTCCTGGATCCCGACCGCCTGTGCCAGATGATGCTGGAGGCCCAGAAGAAGGCCTATGGCGACGGGCTGGATCAGACCTGCCTGCACCCGTATATGTGGCTGTGCAAGGGCCACTATTACAGCGGCAGCCTGAGCTTCTACAACTTCCCCTATGCCTTCGGCGGCCTGTTTGCCCGTGGCCTGTATGCCAAGTATCAGCAGGAGGGCAAGGACTTCGTGCCGCTGTATAAGAAGATGCTCCACGCCACCTCCGTCACCTGCGTGGAGGATACCGCCAAGATCGCAGGCATCGACCTGACGGATAAGGCCTTCTGGCGGCAGGGACTCCAGTCTCTGGCCGATGAGATCGACCTGTTCTGCCAGCTGGTGAAGTAAACCGTATTCCCCGAGCATACCCCCCTGTCCGCCGCAAGGCGGTCAGGGGGGTTGTCTTTTGGAAGGAGATGGCACCACCATCGCCGCTTTGATGGGCTTTTCCCGGTTCGTCAGCGGATTTTGCTTGAAACAGGGGGGATAGCCTGCTATAATAAATTAGTTATTATATGCAAACATGAAAGAGGTGAGCGACTCGTGTACCTTCGGGCTTTGGAAATCCAGGGCTTCAAGAGCTTCCCTGATAAGACGGTGCTGAACTTCGGTGAGGACATCACGGCCATCGTGGGGCCAAACGGCTCCGGCAAGTCCAATATCTCCGACGCCATCCGCTGGGTCATGGGCGAGCAGAACAGCCGCCAGCTGCGGGGAGCCAAGATGGAGGACGTGATCTTCGGCGGCACGGAGAAGCGCAGCCAGATGGGCTTTGCACAGGTGACGCTGGTCATCGACAACACGGAGCACATCTTCCCCGGCCGGGACGAGGCGGAGGTGGCCGTCACTCGCCGCTACTACCGCAGCGGGGAGTCGGAATATTACATCAACCGCCAGTCCGTGCGTCTCAAGGATGTCAACGAGCTGTTTATGGACACCGGCATGGGCAGGGAGGGCTACTCCATCATCGGACAGGGCAAGATCGACGAGATCCTGTCCGTCAAAAGCGGTGAGCGCCGTGAGGTGTTCGAGGAGGCGGCGGGCATCAGCAAGTACCGCCACCGCAAGGAGGAGTCGGAGCGCAAGCTCCAGCGGACGGAGGAGAATCTGGTCCGCATCAACGACAAGATCGCTGAGCTGGAGCTGCAGGTGGAGCCCCTGCGGAAGCAGGCGGAGACAGCGAAGAAGTATCTGGTGCTGCGGGACGAGCTGCGGGCGCTGGAGATCAGCGTGTGGCTGGAAAATCTTCAGGCTCTGAAGGTCAAGGCCCGGAAGCTGGAGGCGGATCACCAGTCCGCCTGTCAGGATAAGCAGCGGGCGCAGGCGGCGCTGGATGAGGTGTATGCCGCCGCAGAGACCTGCGTGGAGCAGGTGCAGCAGAACGATATGCAGGCCGAGGCCCTCCGGGGCCGGATGTCCGGACTGGAGACGGCTGCCGGGGAGGAGGACGCCGCCATCGCCGTGCTGCAGACGGGGGTGGATCATAATCAGGAGTCCATGACCCGGTTGGAGCGGGAGATGGCCGACAGCAGCAGCCGCACGGAGGATCTGCAGGGGCAGATGGATGCCCTCACCCGGCGCACGGAGGAGATCGACCGCCGGACGCAGGAGCTGACCGGCGAGCTGGAGGGCTGGATGCAGCAGCTGCAGTCCATGACTCAGCGTGCCGGCAGCGCCGTCCGTGAGGCGGAGGTCCTGCGGGCCAGAGAGGCGCTGGCCACGGCGGCTGCCGCCGATGGAAGGGCGCAGCTGTCAGGACTGGAGGCCCAGTCTCAGGCGGCCCGCACCCGACTGGAGGAGGTGGGCCGTGAGCTGGAGCAGCTGCAGGAGCGCCGCCAAACCGAGGAGAGCGCAGCAGCGGAGAACCGTAAGGCGCTGGAGGAGGCCCGTGAGGAGGCCGCAGCGGCGGAGAACGTCATTCAGGGCCACGGCCTGAAAATGGGCGGGCGACAGCGCCGGGCGCAGGAAAGCGCCCAGCAGCGGGAGCAGCTGAGCCGTCAGGCGGCGGCCATGGAGGATCGCATCCGCCTGCTGACGGAGATGGAGAAGGAGTACGAGGGCTTTTCCCGTGCGGTGAAGCTGGTGATGCAGGCGGCGGACAAGGGCGGCCTGCGGGGCGTACATGGCCCGGTGGCCAGCCTCATGACCACGCAGGAGCAATACACCGTGGCCGTCGAGATCGCCTTGGGCGGCGCCCTGCAAAATATCGTGGTGGACACGCAGAACGATGCTAAGTCTGCCATCGGCTACCTGAAGCAGCGGGACGGCGGACGAGCCACCTTCCTGCCTCTGGACGCTGTCCGGGGGGAGAAGCTGCGGGAGAGCCGCATCGAGGAGGAGTACGGCTTCGTGGGCGTTGCCTCGGAGCTGGTGCAGTATGAAAAGCGCTACGACGGCGTGTTCCAGAACCTGCTGGGGCGCACGGTGGTGGTGGAGGATCTGGACTGCGGCGTCACCATGGCCCGGCGGTACCAGAACCGCTTCCGCATCGTGACGCTGGACGGGCAGGTCATCAACCGGGGCGGCTCCATGACCGGCGGCAGCGTCAGCCGCAGCGCCGGTGTACTGTCCCGTGCCAACGAGCTGCAGCGGCTGGCAGGTCAGCTGGAGCAGCTGCGTGGGCAGCTGGCGGATGCCGACCGCCGGGCGCAGGAGACGGGTCGTGAGCTGCAAAAGGCCCAGTATGAACTGGATGTGGCCAAGGAGCAGCAGCGGGCGGCAGCCCAACAGGTGCTGACACTGGAGGGCCGGCAGGAGCACCATGAGATCCTGCTGGAGAATCTGCGCCTGTCTCAGGACGGCCTGCAGCAGGAGCGGGAGACTTTGACCCGGCGCCTACAGGAGCAGGAGACGCAGATGCAGGCGGTGCGTCAGGAGATCGCCGCCCACGAGGGCGAGGCGGAGCGCCTGTCCCGTCAGGCGGAGGAGAGCCGGGCCGGGCAGAGCGACCTACAGACCCGGACAGATGAGATCTCCGGCCAGATCACCGAGCATAAAACGGCGCTGGCGGCGCTGGCGGCGGAGCGGGGGACCTCACTCCACAGCCGTCAGGAGCTGGAGCGTCTGCAGGCCCAGATGCATACAGACCGGGCCGGCCGGGAGGCGCTGCTGGAGCGGTTCCGTCGGTCCAATGAGGAAGCCGGCCGGGAGATGGATATCCACCGGCAGAAGGCGGAAGAGCTGCGGGCCGGATGCCGCCAGCTGAAGGAGCAGCTGGCATCGCTGGCGGCGGAGAAGCTGGAGCTGGAGCGCCGCCGCACCCAGCAGAATCAGGAGATGCAGCGCTGCAACGAGGAGGTCCTCCACACGGAGCGTGAGGTGGCCCGGCTGGAGCAGCAGAAAAACGCCGCCGCCATGGAGGAGAAGAACATTCTGGATAAGCTGTGGGAGCGGTATGAGCTGAGCCATTCCGAAGCCCAGAGCCAACGCATGGAGCTGGAGAGTATCCCCAAGGCCACCCGCCGCATCGGGGAGCTGAACCGGGAGATCAAGAGCCTCGGCACTCCCAACATCGGGGCCATCGAGGAGTTCGACCGGGTGAATACCCGCTATACCTACCTCTCCGAGCAGCGGACGGACGTGGAGAAGGCCAAGGAGGAGCTGACGGGGGTCATTGACGAGATCACCCGCCAGATGACGGAGATCTTCGCCCAGCAGTTCCAGCTGCTCAACGAGAGCTTTCAGGAGACGTTTCTGGAGCTGTTCGGCGGCGGCAAGGCCCGGCTGGAGCTGGAGGATGAGAACGACATTCTGGGCTGCGGTATCGAGATCAAGGTCCAGCCTCCCGGCAAGCAGCTGAAAACCATCACACTGCTGTCCGGCGGTGAAAAGGCCTTCGTGGCCATTGCCCTGTACTTCGCTATCATGAAGGTACATCCCACGCCCTTCTGCGTCATGGACGAGATCGAGGCGGCACTGGACGAGGCCAACGTGGTGCGCTACGCCCGGTATATGCGCCGCATCGCCGGTAAGACGCAGTTCATCGTCATCACACACCGCCGTGGCACTATGGAGGAGGCCGACGTGCTGTACGGCGTTACCATGCAGGAGCGTGGCGTCAGCCGCATCCTCACCATCAACCTCAATGATATGGCCAAGGAGCTGAAGATCAAATAACCGGGCGGCAGCCCGATGCAAGGAGGAAGCAGCCATGGGACTGTTTGCAAAATTCAAGGAGGCGTGGCTCAAGCCCATGTCCTTCGACTCCCTCAACGAGGGATTCTACGACGATCTGGAGGAGGCTCTGATCCTGGCGGACGTGGGCATGGATACGGCGGTGGACGCCGTGGCCCAGCTGAAAAAGCGGGCCTATGCCAAGCTGCTGACCCACGAGGAGGACGTGAAAAACGCCCTGCGGGACATTCTGGCGGAAAAGCTGTCGGTGGGCGATCCCGCACTGGACCTCTCTACCCGGCCCAGCGTGGCCCTCATCATCGGAGTCAACGGCGTGGGTAAGACCACGTCCATCGGCAAGCTGGCCCACCGGCTGAAGAATGAGGGCAAGAAGGTGCTGCTGTGCGCCGGAGATACCTTCCGTGCCGCCGCCGCCGATCAGCTGGAGATCTGGGCGGAGCGGGCCGGTGTGGACATCGTGCGCCAGAACGAGGGAGCCGACCCCGGCGCCGTGCTGTTTGACTCGCTGGCGGCGGCCAAGGCCCGGAATACGGATGTGGTGCTGTGCGATACGGCGGGCCGCCTGCACAACAAGGATAACCTGATGAAGGAGCTGGCGAAGCTCCGCAAGATCATCGACCGGGAGGCCCCCAACGCCGCCAAGGAGACGCTGCTGGTGTTGGACGCCACCACCGGCCAGAATGGCCTCATTCAGGCCCGGCAGTTCAAGGAGACGGCGGGTCTGACGGGCATCATCCTCACCAAGCTGGACGGCACCGCCAAGGGTGGCATCGTCATTGCCATCGCACAGGAGCTGCAGGTGCCGGTGAAGTTCGTGGGCCTTGGCGAGGGCATCGATGACCTGCGCCCCTTTGACGCAAGGGAATTCGTCAACGATCTTATCTGAGGAGGAAGGCATATGACCCGTGCAGATGGACGAAAATATAATGAGCTGCGCCCGGTGGAGATCACCACGGGCTTCATCAAATTCGCTGAGGGCAGCGTGCTGATCCGCTGCGGCGACACGGTGGTGCTCTGTAACGCCAGCGTGGAGGAGCGGGTGCCGCCCCATGTGGCCCCCGGCTGCGGCTGGGTGACGGCGGAGTATTCCATGCTCCCCCGGGCCAACCGGGAGCGCAGCCGCCGGGATGTTTCCAAGTTAAAGCTCTCCCCCCGCTCGGCGGAGATCCAGCGCCTGGTGGGCCGTGCCCTCCGGACCGCGGTGGACATGAAAAAGCTGGGAGAGCGGACCATTACCATCGACTGCGACGTCCTCCAGGGCGACGGGGGCACCCGCACCGCCTCGGTGACCGGGGGCTATGTGGCCCTGGCCCTGGCCTGCCAGAAACTGCTGGACGAGGGGGTTTTGAAAAAGAACCCCCTGGTGACCTCCGTGGCCGCCGTCTCGGCGGGGATCGTGGCGGACCAGCCCCTGCTGGACCTGTGCTATGAGGAGGACTCCCGGGCGATGGTGGACCTCAACTGCGTTATGAACCACGAAGGGGAGATCATCGAGCTCCAGGGCACCGGCGAGGGACGGGCCTTCACCATCCAGGAGCAGCGGCAGCTGGTGGACCTGTGCGCCAAGGGCATCCAGGAGCTCCAGGCCATCCAGGCCGCCGTGCTGGAAGGAGGGAGCCGATGAAAGTCGTGCTGGCCAGCCACAACAAGAAAAAGATGGTGGAGATGCGGGCCATCCTCTCCCGGATGGGGGTGGAGGTGATCTCCCAGGCTGAGGTGGGGCTGGATTTGGAGCCCGAGGAGACGGGCACCACTTTTGAGGAAAATGCCCGCATCAAGGCCAAGGCGGTCATGGAGGCCTCCGGCCTGCCCGCCATCGCCGACGACTCCGGCCTCATGGTGGACGCCCTGGGAGGAGAACCCGGGGTTTATTCCGCCCGCTACGGGGGCGAGGGCCTGGACGACACCGGCCGCTGGCAGCTGCTGCTGAAAAACATGGCCGGGCAGACCAACCGGGCCTGCAAGTTCGTCAGCGTCATCTGCTGCGCCTTCCCCGACGGCACTGAGCTCATGGCCCGGGGGGAGTGCCCCGGGGTGCTGGCCCAGGGGCCCAGCGGGGACGGGGGCTTTGGCTACGACCCCGTCTTTTACCTGCCCCAGCTGGGCAAAACCATGGCCCAGCTGACGCCGGAGGAAAAAAATCAGATTTCCCACCGGGCCCAGGCCCTGGCGGGATTCCAGATAGAATGGGAGAAACAACACCATGGAACTGACCAGTAAACAAAGAGCCCAGCTGCGGGCCCTGGCCAACGGCCTGGACACCATCCTGCAGATCGGTAAGGAGGGCATCGGGGACAACGTCATCCAGCAGGCCAACGAGGCCCTGGAAGCCCGGGAGCTCATCAAGTGCCGGGTGCTGGAGAGCGCCATGCTCACCCCCCGGGAGGCCTGCCAGGAACTGGCCCGGCGCACCCGCAGCGAAGGGGTGCAGGTCATCGGCACCAAATTTGTGCTATACAGAGAGAGCCACAACAAGGAGAAGAAAGACAAGATCGTGTTGGTAAAGGACCGGAAGAAACCGAGCCCAAAATAACTGGGAAAGCAGGTGGAATCAAGTCATGAAGATTGGAATTTACGGCGGAACCTTTGACCCGCCCCATCTGGGCCACATGGAAGCGGCCCGGGCTGCCCTGGAGCAGCTGAACTTAGACCGGTTGCTGATCATTCCCGACTGTGAGCCCCCCCACAAGGACCTGTCCGCCGAGGCGGCCAGCCCCCAGCAGCGGCTGGCTATGGCGGCGCTGATGGCCGACGGCCTGGGACCCCGGGCGGAGGCCTCGGACCTGGAAATCCGCCGGGAGGGCAAGAGCTATACTGCCGACACCGTGGAGCAGCTGCACGAGCAGTTCCCCGACGACGAGCTGTGGCTGCTCATGGGCACGGATATGTTTTTGACCGTGCAGAACTGGTACCAGCCCGAGCGAATCTTCCAGTACGCCGGCGTGGCCGCTTTTGCCCGCCGGGAGGAGGACACCCAGGCCCTCTTTGCCGAGCAGAGCAAGTATCTGGAAGAGACCTTCCACGCCCGGACCACGGTGGTGGACCTGCCCAAGGTGGTGGAGATCGCCTCCCGGGACCTGCGGCGGATGCTGGCCTCGGAGTGGACCGGCGGCAACGTGGACCCGGCCCAATACCTGTGGACGCCGGTCTACGGCTACATCCTTCAGGAGGGGCTGTTCGGCACCAAGGCAGAGCTGAAGCACTTGAGCGACAAGCATCTGCGGGCGGTGTCCTACGCCATGGTCAAGGCCAAGCGCCTGCCCCACATCCGGGGCACCGAGGAGACCGCCGTGGCCCTGGCCCGCTTCTGGGGCGCCGACCCGGAGAAGGCCCGCCGGGCGGCCATCCTGCACGACTGCACCAAGTACTGGGAGCTGGAGCCCCAGGTGGCCCTGTGCGACCAGGCGGGAGTTCCCTTAGACCCCCTGGAGCGGACCTCCCCCAAGCTCCTGCACTCCAAGACCGGGGCCATCCTGGCCCGGGACCGCTTTGGGGAGCCGGACGACGTCTATGAGGCCATTTTCTGCCATACCACCGGCAAGCCAGGCATGACGACCTTGGATAAGATCCTCTACCTGGCCGATTACATGGAACCCAACCGAGACTTCGACGGGGTGGAGGAACTGCGCCGTCTGGTCTGGGAGGATCTGGACCAGGCCATGGTCCTGGGCTTGGAGATGTCCGTGGAGGACCTCCAGGGCCGGGGGGCTGAGGTCCACTGCAATACCTGGGGTGCCCTGGAAGAATTGAGGAGGGTGCCCCGGTGAGCAGAAGATCCTTTTCCGAAGAAGAGATGAGACAGAGAGAAAAGGAGGCCCGCTCCCTGCGGCGCAAGCAGGAGCAGGCATACCGGGAGGCCCAGCGGGGGGTCCACGATTGGCTCCCCCCGGATGACGGCCCGGAAGAGGACCTGCTTTGGGGCGATCCACGGGATCGCCTGTATGACCGAGTTGAGGAAGACGAATGGGAGGCCGAGCGCCGGCAGATCCGCGAGGAGCTGTGGGACGATCCCTGGCCCAAGGCGCCTCCCCGGCGGCGGGAACCGGAACAGGAACCCGCGGAGGAGGCGTGGGACGAACCCACCTCTCGCTGGGAAGAAGGGCCGTGGGAGGAAGCCCAGTCCCCGGGCGGCCAGTCTCCTTGGGAGCCAGAGCCGTGGGAGGACCCAGCCCCCCGGCCCCAGGAGGAGTTGTGGGACAAC
>ERZ773107.1125-NODE-1125-length-25965-cov-6.621961_pt1 | contig 25965 bp, 16 predicted proteins | sample MGYA00580571_ERZ773107 | MGnify/ENA primary metagenome ERZ773107 (study PRJEB29015, sample SAMEA2737843) | human gut metagenome | biome: human gut; feature: human-associated habitat; material: faeces | place: China | collected 2012 ... | reverse complement strand
TCAGAGACTTAACAAAATAAGAAATCACGTAAAAACTCTGCGTTCTGCGGCAATTATCTTAGTTCTTTGATGGCAGAATAAGTTAGTTTATCGGCTGCAAAATAGCATGTATATTACAGACGTAATAAGCAATATGTGACGATATACTGATTTTGGTTGTGTGAAGTTTAAGCAGGAAATAGAAAGAAGCGTAGGACGAACATGAATACTAAGACAAGCAAATATGAAATAGATATGTGTAATGGCTCAATATTGGATAAACTGGTTTCCTTTTCAATTCCGTTGATGCTGTCAGGAATTTTACAGTTATTATTTAATGCGGTAGATATTATCGTGGTTGGACAGTTTACGGGCAATGAAGCACTGGCGGCTGTTGGATCAACGACTGCGCTGATCAATGTATTTGTCAATCTTTTTATCGGGATTTCCTTGGGCGCAAGTGTATTAGCTGCAAGATTTTATGCGACCGGACAAGAGAAGGAAATGTCAGAAACCGTACATACATCCATTACGTTGGCTCTGATCAGTGGAATCGCAATGGGAATTATCGGAGTGATTGCTGCCAAAGGTGCGTTAGAGCTGATGGATACTCCGGATAATGTATTAAACCTGTCCACACTTTATATGCGCATATATTTTATGGGAATGCCATTTTTTATGTTATACAATTACGGAGCGGCCATTTTAAGAGCGGTGGGTGATACCAAACGCCCTCTATTATTTTTGATTATTTCAGGTGCGACAAATGTGGTGTTAAATCTTCTTTTGGTGATTCAGTTTCATTTGGGTGTTGCCGGTGTTGCTATCGCAACGGTAATTTCTCAATGTATATCGTGCATTTTGGTATTACGCTGTCTATACCTTTCCGATGGAAGTTATCAGCTCCGCTTCAATAAATTAGGTATGAAAACGCGCTATGTAAAGCAAATATTCCAAATCGGTATTCCAGCCGGAATCCAAAGCACGATCATTAATTTTTCGAATGTTCTGCTTCAGTCCTCTGTCAACTCTTTTGGTTCTGTTGCAATGGCAGGCTACACTGCCGCCAATAATATTTTGGGATTTTTGTATGTATCTGTGAATTCCATTACACAGGCCTGCATGAGTTTTACAAGCCAAAATTATGGTGTACGTAAATTTAAGAGAATGGATAAAGTGTTATTAGAATGCTTAGGACTGACGGTAATTGTTGCTCTCGTTTTGGGTGGTGGATCCTATCTTTTCGGTGCGGAACTAATGCACATTTACACTAAGAGCACCAATGTCATAGAGTGCGGTATAGATATTATGTTATATACAACCGTCACATATTTCTTATGCGGTATCATGGATCTGCTGCCGGGGGCATTGCGAGGCATGGGGCATTCCACCGTGCCAATGATCCTTTCGGTGATTGGCACGGTAGGCACCAGAATTGTATGGATCTATGTCATTTTCCCATGCCATAGATCATTAGACTTTTTATTTATTTCCTACCCGGTGTCGTGGCTCCTAACCATTGTTATGCAGGTGATCTGTTTCTATTTCGTACGCAAAAAGGTGCATAATAGCTAGCTGCTCCACCCAGCTCCTGTTCAATCCTGAGAAGCCGGTTGTACTTTGCAACTCGCTCACTTCGGCTCGGTGCACCGGTTTTAATCTGTCCGCAATTCAAAGCAACTGCCAGATCTGCTATCGTCGTATCCTCTGTCTCTCCGGAGCGGTGGGACATAACACTCGTATAACCAAACTGTTTGGCAAGCTTGATCGCTTCCATCGTTTCCGATAAGGTTCCGATCTGATTAAGCTTAATTAGGATTGAATTACCACAGCCTTCTGCAATTCCCTTTGCAAGCCGTTTCGTATTAGTGACAAACAGATCGTCCCCCACCAACTGTACTCGATCGCCGAGTTCCTGTGTCAATTTCTCCCAGCCAAGCCAATCCTCTTCATCCAGTGGATCTTCAATAGAAATGATAGGATATCGTTCCACTAATGACTTCCAATGCGCAATCAACTCCTCGGAGGAATATCTCACCCCGGATTTTGGAAGCAGATACATCCCCTTTTGATCACTTTTCCATTCACTTGCCGCTACATCAATAGCAATCCGGAAGTCTTTTTCCGGTTCGTACCCTGCCTCTTTGATCGCATCGAGAATACATTCTATTGCCTCTTCATCACTCTGCAAATTTGGCGCAAATCCACCCTCGTCACCAACAGAGGTTGCCAAACCTTTTCGTTTTAATAAGGCAGCCAATGCATGAAACACTTCTGCGCTCCAACGCAGCGCCTCGCGGAATGAGTCCGCTCCCACCGGCATGATCATAAACTCCTGTACATCTACTGTATTGGCCGCATGCGCACCACCATTCAAAATGTTCATCATCGGCACAGGCAGTTTTGTACCGGATACGCCACCCACGAAACGGTAAAGTGGCATCTTTAACGATTGTGCGGCTGCTTTTGCCGTTGCAATAGAAACCGCCAAGATCGCATTCGCTCCAAGCACGGATTTGTCTGCTGTGCCATCTTTACGCAGCATTACTTGATCGACCGCATACGTATCAGACGCGTCCATCCCGCGCAAAATACCATTGATAACGTGATTAATATTATCAACCGCCTGCAGCACACCTTTCCCACCATACCGTGTATGATCTCCATCACGAAGTTCCAATGCCTCAAATTCTCCGGTAGATGCACCACTCGGCGCGGCCGCCCGTCCTATCGTTCCATCCTGCAGAGTCACTTCTGCCTCTACGGTTGGATTTCCTCTAGAATCCAAAATTTCTCTGCCTGTAACACGTTCAATCTGCAATTGTTTAAGCACACTGATCACCATACCTTTCTTACATTCTATTTTTGATCAGTGTTTCCATTATTTATCATTCTATACAGATTCTCATCAAAAAGCCGCCTTATAGATCTCCAGCAACTGCTCCTCGCTTAATGGAATATAATTGTTTTTCAAAAGTCGCAGCTGCGTATTTGCAACATCTTTCGCAAATACCGGAAGATCTTCTTCTTTTACACCAAAGTTCTTTAATGGCTCGCTCTGCAGCACATCATCCATCAGCGCATATAACTTGTCTAGTGCTTCCGTCTGGTCTACGCCCAAAGTCTCTGCGATAACCGCCTCGAGATCATTAATTCGCCCTGTCGGTTTGATCTCTTTATATTTTTTCATAACAGCGGCAAACATAAGCTGGTTCGACTGACCATGCGGAATATGATAGACCGAACCAAGTGGATATGCGCACGCATGCACTGCAGCACATCCGGCGTATCCAAACCCAAGGCCTGCCCAGTTGGATGCTTTCAAGAATTCTGCTGCATATTCTTTCCACGCATCTCCACCTCCTGCTGCAACTGCTTTCGACCAACAGAAAAGAATTGTCTTTAATGCTTCTGTCGAAAAAACTCTGGAAATGCTGCATCCGTTTGGACTAAGGAACGACTCTACGCTATGTACCATTGCATCGATCGAAGATGTTGCAAAAATCTTGTACGGAAGGGACGTAAGCAGATTTGTGATCAATACTGCTTTGTCCGGCAGCATCGCATTCGAGGCAAGTCCCATTTTTACGCCTTTGCTAACACGATTGATGACAGATATATTCGTAACTTCACTTCCGGTTCCGCAGGTTGTTGGAATGATAATAAGTGGATGTATTTGTTTCAAGGTGTCCACATTATCGTACAGATCATCTACGGTATCATCCGGGCCGGCAACTGCGATCACTTTCGCAATATCAATTACTGTGCCACCGCCGACTGCAATGATCCGATCATATTTTTTGTCTCGAAGGGCATTGAGAATTGCGTCGACATCTCCATCGGTCGGTTCCCCCTTGCTGTATTTTTCACGAAATAATGTCTGTACCCCGGTGTTTAACTCTGCAATATAATCCTGATATGTATGCTCACCGCACAACACCAGATCATCCGATCCCAAATCGGCATCAGCCGCAAACTCAGCAAAGGTATCAAATTCCTCAATTTCTGTTTTTATCGAAAATCCTTTCATCGTAATCCTCCATTTCTATCTGCGCCTACATACAAAAGGTATTTTAGCACTGTCTGCGCCTCATACTGCAGCATCTACAGTATCTTCCGCCGCTACATATTTCTGCTCGACAATATCAATGATCAGCTCCGCTGTCTTTTCCCAGCCAAGAAGACTGCTGTCGATCAATATATTTCTTGTGTGACGATCGCCACGTTTCTTGCCGGTAATGTAAGCATGACGAGCGTGCTGTGCCTTCTCAACCTCTTCCCACTTCGCAGTTGCTTTTCGTTCATTCATCCCCTCTTTCGCCATAACAGCAGCGACTTCTGCTTTTTCCGGCGCATAGATAAAGACATTTAAGACATCATCTCTATCCCGCAAAATATAATCACTGCTTCGACCAACGATAACGCAGGAAGATTTCTCCGCAAAATCATGAATTGCCTGAAACTGTGCATCAATGACTCGATTTGACAAGTTCGCATAGCGAACACCATAAGAAGTATCAAAGCCATAACGAACGCCGATCTTGGCATCTGCCTCCTCGACCAATCCTTTGGCAACACCAATCCTCTCAACGACCTTATCCACCAAGTCTCTATCATAGTACTCTATTCCAAAATGATCGGCAACCATTTTGGCGATTTCCGGACCGCCGCTTCCGTATTCACAGCCAACTGTTACAACAAAATGTTTGCCCGTATATTTCTTGGTCTGCTGTTCTGCTGTCTTATCTGCAGCATCTGCGGTACTCGTTTCACTTACAATAAAAATGTCACGGCCAAATTCGGCACCGTACTTGCTCTTAGAATAAAAGTAAAAGAACACACCAAGTGCAAGCCAAGCTCCTACAACAATCCATTCCTGCCATACAAGTGCGGCTGAAAAAGATGCCGGAATGATGTACAACAACGTCATAAAGGCTGCCATGGCAACTGCCATTACGCCAACAAATTTGCCCGCTTTTGCCTTGTACGGTCTATCCATGTCCGGCTTGGTCTTTCGCAAAATGCAGAACGAAATGGATACGAACATATACGCAATAACACAGCCAAACGATGCAGCATCGACAAGCCATACAAGAACACCTCTACCAAAGAATGGTGCAATACAGCAGGCAATTCCGCAAAGAATAATTGCTGCTTCCGGTGTTTTATTTTTGCCAAGTTTACCAAACATTTTTGGGATCATCAGCGACTCACCCATGGAATACAGTGCACGGCTTCCACCCATCAAGAATGAGTTCCAAGAAGTAATGATACCGCACAGACCACCAATAATGAGAACCTTGCCCATGAGTGGTGTATGAAATGCGGTCTCGATCGCTTTGGCAGAAACAAGCCCATTCTGTGAAGCCATCTCCTTTGCAATGGCACTGCTTGGCATGATATAGCACACAGCAAAAATGATAAGCAGATACCAGGCAACTGCCAAAAAGATGGACAATAACATGATCTTTCCAATCTTTTTGTATGGAACATTAATTTCTTCTGCCGCCTGCGGAATAACATCAAAGCCAATAAAAAGAAACGGTGTCATACATGCGACCTTGAATACACTTCCCAGTGTGTTACCGGTAGATGCCTGCCACATCTGATCGGTCACGTTTCCACTATCGCCATTGATTGCAGAGCCAACAACCAAGAGGATTCCGGCAATTGCAATAATCGCCGTAAGAATCGTCTGCAAAATAGCTGCTGTCTTGGCACCTTTAATATTGATCAATGTGATCAATATTGCAACACCTACACCTAACAAAATCGTTGTAAGATAAATGTCTTTGCCAGCGATGGTGTATAAATATACCTGATTAAATTTTGGAAATAAGTATGTAATTACGGTTGGGAGCGCTGTTGCCTCAAAGGCTGCTGTCGCAACATAGCCCAATATGATCATCCACGTACATACGAACGATCCTGTCGGTCCCATCGCACGATAACTAAATACATGCTCGCCACCACACTGCGGCATTGCTGAGGTCAATTCTGCATAAGTAAGTCCGACAAAAAATACCATCAGACCACCAATCAACATTGCGATGATCGATCCCATAAATCCCGATGTTGTGATCCAATCGCCTGAGTTAATGACCCAGCCCCAGCCTATCATGGCGCCGAAGGCGATAACGAGGATGTCCCACGATCCCATTACCTTATCAAATTTTGAATTCTGCTCCATAACGTTTCCTCCAATTATTTCTTAAGACGAATACGTTATCATTTTTTGTGATAACCTGTTCATCTGTAATGTGATTTCCCTGTTCAAAAAAGATGTCAGGGCGCAGTTGTTGTGCGTTCCCTGACATCTTCGTCAAGTTTCGGTTATGTAACCGGCTTTATGCAATTGCTTCTTTAATAGCTTCCTCAAAGATCTCAAGACCTTTTTCCATCTGCTCATCTGTCATTGTAAGCGGTGCTAAGAAGCGGATTGTATTACTTGCAAATCCACAACTTTCCAGCAGCAGACCTTTCTGCATTGCATTTCTGACAATGTCTGCAACCAGCTTTGTTGCCGGCTCTTTTGTCTCTCTATCGGTAACGAACTCGATGCCGATCATTGCGCCAAGACCTCTGACATCACCAATTACATCGTATTTATCTTTCAATGCATTGTATCTGTTCATAACTACATCACCAATATGTCTTGCCTTAGCTGCATAATCGTCTCTCTGCATAATATCCATGACTGCCAATGCAGAAGCACACGCAAGTGGGTTACCACAAAAAGTACCACCAATCGTGCCTGCCGGTGCTGCATCCATTACCTCCGCTCTCGCTGTGATCGCAGAAATCGGAAGTCCGCCGCCTAATGATTTGGCAGTAGCGATAATATCCGGTGCTGCACCAGCCTCCTTCCAATATTCAGAAGCATAATACTTACCGGTTCTGCAGTTACCGCACTGCACTTCATCTGCGATCAGTAAAATGCCATTCTCATCACAGATTTTACGAATTGCTTTGACCCAAGCGATCGGAGCCGGAATAAATCCGCCCTCACCCTGTAACGGCTCAACAAGCATACATGCAATTTCATTGGCAGGTGCACCCTCATCAAAAATCTTATTCAGCTCATCAATATAATACTGAATTGCCTCTTCCTCAGTGTATCCTTTCGGTGCACGGTATAAATAAGGATATGGTGCACGGTAAATGCTTGATGGGAAAGGTCCCATGCCAACTGCATAGGTTTTCTTGGCAGTCAGTGCCATTGTAAGATTGGTTCTTCCGTGGAATGCACCGGTAAAGCAGATCACGCCGTTTCTCTTTGTATATGCCTTGGCGATCTTGATCGCATTCTCGTCACACTCTGCACCAGAGTTGGCAAAATAGGTTTTCATCGTATCACCTTTACAAGGCATGATCTTATTTAATCTCTCGGCAAGTGCTACATATCCGTCATGCACATACACATTAAAAATTGTATGGAAATATTTATCTGCCTGTGCTTTGACTGCATCGATTACTTCCTGATTTGAATAACCAATATTTAACACACCAACACCGCCGACCCAGTCGAGAATCTTGTTGCCATCCAAATCTTCAAACATAGCGCCTGCGCCCTGCTTGATGCAGATTGGATAAGTGTTTCCACAAAGCGCCTGTGGAATTGCTGCATTTCTACGATCAAGGAGTTCCTTGGACTTTGGTCCCGGTACCTGCTCTGTTACAATTTCTGGTAATGCCTTTGATAAATCTTTTGTTGTCATATGTTTGTCCTCCAATGCCATAAATTTGAAACACAGGCTTCCTCGCATCATCACTTGGATGCCTGTTCCGCAAACAAAAAGACGCCAAAAAAGTAAAATACTTTTTTGACGCCTTTGTCATTGCTTTATTTTTTATTCTGCAAACATTATAACAACTTTGGCATGCAATACAATGTACTTGCTGTACCAAATATTTTGTGCATGGTACACAATTGCCGCTCACTACCTCTGCATATTACGATAATTTCTTATCATAAAGGCGAGCTTAAGTAATAGACACGTGTCAATATCGTTGATCTGGCGGCCGAGGATCTCCTGAATCTTCCTCAGACGATAGTTCAAAGTGTTACGGTGGATATACATTGCTTCTGCCGTATCCTTCGCATTACAGTTATGGTTGATATACTTTTCAAGTGTCTCGCATAGATTACCCTGATTAACTTCATCTGCACGAAGCAGCTTTCCAATATTTTTTTCAACAAACTCATCCAAAAATCGACTGTCCGTAATCTTAGATATCATCGTGTAAATACCCTGATCTTTATAAAAAAAGACCGATTCTTCCCGTCCGGACATATTCGCAAGTTTAATCGCGGTAGCCGCTTCATTTCGGCTCACCCTAACATCTTCCAAATATCCTGTACTGTTTCCTACGCCGACAACCAGCCTGGTCGCACAGTCTTTCTCGGTAAGCTGCGTAATCTTTGCGAGAATTTTCTTTAACAGCTTATCACTCACATCATACGCCGGCACAAGTGCCAAGACCGTACCGGCCTGCAACTGCGTCAATATATTTTGAGGCAGATAATGTGAAAACTCTGTACGAATGATCCCACGTATCGCTTGTCCGATCGTAAACGAATCGTCTTTATCCCGTTCCTTAAAAAAAGCAAATTCGATCACTCGAAATTCTCCGGACAGATCCACATTCAAATATCTTGCCTGCGCAAAAACATCTTCTTTGTTCAGATGCTCTGCGTCCAAAATAGAGGTGAATAATTGTTCCTCTGCATTTTTGTTATTTTCTTCCAGCACTAACCTCTTGCATATGATCTGACTCAGATCCACCAAAGGGAAACGCATTGGCAGCTCAAACAATGGTAATCGATGTTCGTCGCAATATTGTACCAATTCTTCCGAAATCTGTCCTTCGTTAATTCCCACTGCTGCAATATCATATTCCTGCATTTTTGCAATGAGTTCTTTCAATTTAAGGCTATCATCCGTAAGGTCCCGATTGGTTAGCACGACAAATTCACTGCCATGAATGTAGCTCTCCATACGATACTCACTCTTTACACATTGCAAACAATCCGCAAAGTATATCCAACGGATCGGATGCATCAGGCCTTCCTCACCCGCCCGTAAGTTTAATGTTTCCCTTAACTCCGGAATCTCCATCATATCTATACAGTTCATTATGCTGTCCCCTTTTTCGACCAAGTCAGCAAATAGCTGCTCGCTGTCCCTTGGCATCCAAGGCAGTAAACAGCTGCTTTTCTCTTATTTCACCTTACTCAGTGAACATCTGCACCCAGTAATAAGAATACATATCGTTTGGAACGATCACCAGACCAACGCCGATCTTCTTAAACCTGTTATTCATGATGTTTTCTTTGTGCCCCGGTGAATTCATCCAAGAATCCATAACAGCTGCCGCACTTCTCTGACCGGCTGCAATATTTTCCCCGCTGGCCGTTGGTGTTATCTTGTACTTTTCAAAAATCGTAAAACAAGATGTGCCATTCGGACGAGTATGCGAAAATGACTTTGTAAGTTCCTTTGCTCTGTCCTGTGCCGCTTTCATAAGATTCTCATCCATTGTCAATGCTTCAAGCCCTTTTTTCTTGCGGTTTTTATTGACAATAGAAATCACCTTCTTTTGAAGAGAAATATCTGAAGTTGTGTTCTTTTTGCCCGCTGTCTTCGCGTTTTTCTTCGCTGCCTGCTTTTTCGTGACGGTCACTTTACATTTTAGCGTTTTCCCTTTTACTTTAGCAGTCACCACTGCTTTCCCAGCCTTTTTGCCGGTTACTTTACCTTTCGCATTGACCGTTGCAACAGATTTTTTTGAAGATTTCCATTTTACCTTCTTCTTCGTTCCGCGCACTTTTAACGTGACAGACTTTCCTACTGCGATCTTCGCTGTCTTCTTATTTAGCTTGATCGCGGATGCTGCGTCTGCCACCCCATTATACAACGTGCTGCCTGCTAATACTGCTGCCATCAATAATGCCATGGCTTTCTTATTCTTATACTGTTTCATAATAATCCTCCATTCTGCGATTCTTTCCCTGCTTACTGTCAACTCACCTCGCTGACAGGATATCTATGTATTGATACAATTATGACATAGATATAACGTAAATTTTAATGGTGTCCGTACATAAAGTCAACCATAATCCCCTGTTGGGAATCATTTTCCTGAAAGGATCGACCGGTTGCAAGAAATTCATCGGACATTTATAATGACTATATGTACGAGATTCTTATATACTATACTGTATAGTATAATATCGCAGGAGTTACTCATTGTAATTACGATGTCAAACACCAGATTCAAACCTTTTGACACAGTAATCTCATTGTACAAATAAGCTGAAACACCGGCTTTTCTGTGCAAAACAAATAAGAAAGTGTAGAGGAAATTATGCATTACCACAATCCATTTCATCAAAAAAGACATACCACGAAAGCATCTCATGGTATAAAGTTTGTTACTTCAATCACTACGACCATTGCGCTGATCTTGGTCTGTGCGCTGGCAGTTTCGCAGATCATTCCGACAGACCGAACGGATCGATCTGCCAAAGTCGCACAGGGTAAAACAACCAGATCAAAAAAAACTGTGAAAACGACATTTACCCCGGCTTCCGGTGAATTTCGCGGTGTATGGATCTCTTTTCAGGATATTGGAGAAAAGCGCTACACCAAAAAGCAGTTTGAGAATTTCGTCAACAAGACGTTTGATAACTGCAAAAAAAATGGATTTAACGCCGTGATCGTTCATGTTCGTCCATTTGCCGATGCCTTGTATCCGTCCAGCTATTTTCCATGGTCTCGCTATGTATCCGGAAAAGCCGGGAAACATCCGGGATTCGATCCGCTCTCCTATGCGGTCAGCGCGGCACATAAGCGGGGCTTAGCTTTCCATGCATGGATCAACCCTTATCGCATTGCCAGCAATACGACCAACGTATATAAACTCCCAAAAAAATCCATTGCCAGAAAATGGGCTGTTTCCAAGAAAGCTTCCAAACGTCGCAATGTATTAAAATGGGATGGGAAACTGTACTTTAACCCGGCTTCCAAAGATGTTCAAAATCTTGTTTGCAATGGTGTCCGTGAGATCGTGCGCGATTATGCTGTAGACGGCATTCATTTTGACGATTATTTTTATCCGAATCTGGGTGCGAAATACAAAAAGGTATTTGACTACAAAGAATACAAAGCATACGCAAAGCGCTGCAAAAAGAAACACAAGAAAAAAGTTTCGATCGTAACTTGGCGCAGAAACAACGTATCCAACATGTTAAAACGTGTTCGAACCATCGTACATAGATTGGATAATAATTGCGTATTTGGCATCAGCCCGGCAGGCAATATCCGTAATTTATATGCAAAAAATAATTATTACGCAGATGTCAAAAAATGGATGCGTTCTTCCAAATATATTGATTATATCTGCCCACAGATTTACTGGACATTCAGTCAAAAGACTTGTCCTTTCCGCGAAACCACAAACAAATGGCTCGCGATACCACGCGCAAAATCCGTAAAAGTATATGTCGGTCTGGGCGGTTACCGCGCCGGCATCTCTAAACGAGAGGCAAAATTAGGAGCGGACGCAGAGTGGGGCACAAGCCGCACTAATCTCAAACGCCAGCTCCTATACTTACGCTCACAAAACGGTTGTGGCGGTTTTATGTTGTTCTCTTATTCCGATTTGATCCGCAAATCGGCACGCTCAGAAATGAAGCGGTTTACAAAATTGCTGAAAACTGTACCTTCAAATGCTGTAGGACCAACTGCGACGCCAACGGCAGCTCCAACCACTGTACCGACGGCAGTACCAACAGGAACTCCAACAGATACTCCAACGGACAGCTCAATGGCAGCTCCAACAGAAACTCCAGCGGCAGCTCCAACAAACTCACCGACCGTTACCGGCAACTGATCCCGGAACGCACGGCGAAACCGTTACTTAACAGCTAACTCCGCAGGCGGCTTTGCCAGTATGTTGTGCACCGGAATAACGCTTACAATTGCATTTACCAGCATGATTGCCGCTATCAACGTTATCGCGCCCCACCATGGAAAGCTTAGATTCATTCCAAGGGATGGCACGGATGCGGCGAACTTCATAACACCTGTCGTGACCACAACCCCGGGAAGTGTCGTATAGCAATTGATCAGCAGCATTTCAAGTATAAAAGAACGGATAATACTTGCCTTGGAAATTCCAAGCAGGCGATACACCGTCAACTCCTCCATTCGCGATGATGCATTGGAGCGGATCGTATAATAAATGATCAACACAGACAAGATGACAGCAATCATTGCAAACAATGCTTTGCTTCTCGTCTTGTCTTTCATTTTGTTCCGATAGGCTTTCACTTGTTGCTCTGCCGGAATCGTCACTTTGACCCGAAACATTTTTTGATACGGTTTCAGTTCACTTTGCAATTGCTTTACCAGCTCTTCCCGCTGCTCCAAATCATCAACATAATATTTTATCTTCTGCATTCCCACTGCCAACTGGTCTGCTAACTGTTTACCGGCGGCATCTGTCAAAACATAATCAACATCACAGGAATTGTCAAATCCACCCACTACAATGTAATTTTCTCCTGCATTACTAACCGGTTCCTCTTCGTAAAACACGGAACTGTTACCAAGCTGTTGCACCGGATATTCTTTCTGGTTTCCCTGAAATTCCTGATAACTTTTGATCTGATCATATTTTGACTGCGGAACCAGCATCTGATCATCCTGCAAGGTTACATTATCGTACTTACCCGGATACATCTTCTGCAGCTCTGATAATGACATGACCGAATAGGAACTCGCAACCATTCCTAGCAGCTTTGATTGACTGCAGTAAATGGACGCCTCGTTGTTGCCACTAATGCCAACTACCGTCAGATCTTTGCTGAATGTGTTAATAGAAAGTGTCTCTCCTAACAACTCCTTTGCGGACGCATATTGACCGGCAATAGCCGTGTCACTTTTCAAGAAACGATCCGCAACCAGCTTATCGATAACAATCTCATCCGATTTCTTTGGAAGCCGTCCATATAACAGATCTTTCTTCGTAACTTTCGATATGTCCACATAGGAAAAGTCGCGGATCACCTGGCTGCTCCCCCGCATCTGATATAACGTATCTGCTTGTATCACCAGGTCACGCGCTGTATCGTAAAACATCATATCCTTACGTTTCCCTTTCGAAAGCACCTTATTATAGCACTCCTGCATGGTATCACCAACGGCATATTCTTCTGCCGGAGAAGCCAGTTTCATCTCCACCTGTACATAATGTGAATCATCCTTCACAATCTCTTCCCGATGCACCGTAACTGCTGTGATCAAGTCCGATATCGTCAGCGAAAGCATGATTGCTGTTATTAAAAGGATGACAACGATAAATGCCTGCTTTTTCCCCAACAACTTCAAATTTTCTAGTGTCATTCGCCAGGTTGCTTTCCAGGACAACCCGGATTTTTTACTCATTTCCAATGGAGATAATTCATATGAGAAGTTCTCAACATCTTCCATCTCCAGTTTTGGTCTTGGCTCATCAAAAATTTCACATCCGGCTTCTTCCCCCGCAAAGATCACATCACTTGCCATGTCACTCCGAATATAAAGTTTCCCACTTTTCCATGCCATTTTTAATCGAATAGGTTCCTCTTTGCTGTCCGCATTTTGGTACACTTCAATTTCATTTTCATAGCTTTGCATGGCCTGACATGTGAGCTCTGGCAAATAAATATTACCATCGTCAGATCGTTCATAACTGCTGCCGGAATGATTATCGTAATCTTTTGTAATCTCTCCATCCTTGATCTCTAGAATACGATCCGCAAAAAACTCAGCAATACGGCGCTCGTGCGATACTAAAATAACCAGACATTCCTTGGAAATCGCACGCAATATACTCATTGTACGTATTGTATTTTCCTCGTCCAGATTGCCGGTCGGCTCATCTGCCAATATGATCTGCGGTGATTTCACAAGTGCCCGGGCAATAGATACCCTCTGCTGCTGTCCACCCGACAATTTGGATACCAGCTTCTTTTTGTAACGTCCTATGCCAAGCTGCTCCAATACATACGATACTCTCTCATCTTTTTCCTTATCCGTCAGATCATAATGACTAAGTGCAAGCTTTACATTATAAGCAACCGTGTAATCCTGCAGCAAATAATAATTTTGGAAAATATAGCCAAATTTTTCACAACGCAAATGCTCAATTTTCTTTGGCTCGTACTTCTTTAATATTGTTTCGTCTACGGTAAGTGTTCCTCCCTGAAACACATCCAATCCACCAACGGTATTTAATAACGTGGTTTTTCCGGAACCGCTTTCCCCCAAAATACATACCAAACCTGTCTGTGGCAGCTCCAATGTAATATCATTCAATACATGAAGCTCACTTCGTTTACCGCGGTTAAAATATTTCTGTAAATGTTCTATCTTGATCATTCGCTCACCTTCCCTTTTAACAAATGATTAAACGCTGCTACCATCACCATCGCAGCCACATAATTGTACATAAAGTACGCTAGGTACCCGGGCCATTCATAATAGTAGAGCATAGCACGCAGCGCCGGCACAAAGATTCCAACTACATTCATCACTACCACAACCACGATAATAGCAGTAATACTGTATCGACGCATCTCCATATAATTGATCTTGCCGATCAATTTTGTGGACATACCCATGAATTTTAAGATTTTCTGGTCTTTGATCTGAATCTTAAATATAGAACGTAAGATCAATATCTCAGCAGCCATCATCACTAATAGTATTGCCACTGCAATGCCGATCGTCCTTAAACGTTCCTGTACCAGATCTGAATCGTATTTATCTGCGCCAAAACGCAGTGTACTCACAGCCTCATACCCGGCTTTATCCAATGCCTTTAACACATGATCCATTTTGGCATAACTTGTAATATATACCGATGCCTGCCTGCTGTCGGTGCGATAATACTTCTCATAAATATCCTGAGAAACCTCTGCAAAATTTGCCCCACAGCCATTTATCTTCTCACCGGTTTCTACATTCTCGATCTGTTTGACATCCTTGCTTTTCATATCCTTGTCATACTGATCAATATGCAATAAACCGGACTGACCTAAAAGAGTCAAGTCATTATCTTCTGCCCGATACACCGCTGCTTCATATGCACCTGATACACAAAGTTCGTTATCCTTCTTCACGATATCGCCAACAATCGGCCACAATGCTGCCTGTCCCTGATATTTGCCAAGTTTTTGATTATAGGCATATTCATAGAATACTTTGCCACCGGTTACGGTACTTTGCAGCATTGTACATATCTCCGGCGAAAAGTACACCTGTTTATCCTTATTTTTTAACAGTCCGCTTACTTTCATCTTTCGCTGTATATAGTTCTCCGTTGATGACCAAAGCACATCACTTGTATAGAAAAATGTAATCGTATCACCAACCTTATATTTTCCCCGATCGTACAGTACAACTTCATCGATCTTCTTTGGCAGACTGCCCTTTGCGAGATCCGATTTCTTTAAGCAGGAAGACGATCGCATGTATTGATCTTTCTTGACATATTCAACGTTCTGTGAGTCATACAGCCACCCTTCATTGCTCGTACTCATCCTATTATAGCCGTACTCCTGTCTATAATCTTTTCCTTCCTCAAAATAATAATTGATATCATTCACAATATCGTACTGATCCACCGAAACGACGTGCTTCATTTTGGTGAGTCGGTCAATATCTTTTTTCGTCATAAACTTTTGATCTTTGCGTCTAAGTGAAATGCGCTTATCGTCCTTGCGCGCAAAGGATGTTGCTGAATACTCTTTGGTGTAAATATCATCTGCATTCATTAGCAACTGCCCGATAAATAAAAACGATACGATAGCAGCAGCTAAGAAAAAGCCCATAAACAATGCGATTTTTTCCGGCTGTCTCACTGCATTCATTCGCACAAAGATCCGCCCTATGGTATGATCGCGAAGTCGTTCCTCATTGCTTTCAGACTTTTTACCGGCTGACGTTTTCTCATTGTTGTCCACATTCTCGGACATCTCCGGTTTCTGCTCTGTGTCCATATTTTCGGATACGTCCAAGATCAATGATCCATCATGCAATCGCACTTTTCTGGTAACATATTTTTCTACCTGTTCATAATTGTGAGTTACCATTATAACCAAATGGTCTTGCGAAAGATCTCGAAGCAATTTCACGATCTGCGCTCCGGTTTCACTGTCCAAGTTACCGGTTGGCTCATCCGCCACAATAATATCCGTATCCTTTGCCAACGCACGAGCAATTGACAATCTCTGCTTTTGACCACTGGACAACTTAGACGCACGCTGGTCTCTCTGTGCACTCAGGCCTACCCGTTCCAAATAATGAATTGCCTTGTCTCCAGCTTCTTTCTCAGGCACTCCCATGATCAAGAGCGCACTGACGATATTTTCTTTGGCGGTATAATGACCGATCAAACTATAATCTTGAAAAACAAAGCCGATCTTAGTACGACGATATTCTTCCCAGTCATCTTCATCATACTGAAATGTCGGCTGTCCATCCACATAAAGCTCCCCATCATCAAACGTATCCATACCGCTAATGATCCTAAGCAATGTTGACTTTCCGCTGCCGCTTTCCCCTGTGATCGCAACAAATTCTCCCATGCGAAACTCCAGATTGATACCCTGCAATGCCTGTGTCACTGCTGTTTCGGAATAATAATACTTCGAAATATTTTGCAACTTAATTCTTACTTGCTGCATATTTCCCTCCTTTTTCACGTTGTACATACTTTGACTCCCAACATACTTTGACTCCCAAAAAAGCATATCATAAAAAAAGAGGCGAATCTTCCTGGAAAATTCTACCTCTACTAATATATTTTTTTCCGATTGTTGGAAATTTTACTGCAACATTCTATAATTATTGCTGTAATTTTACGTCCTGTCTTTGTTGATGAAACGCATCTGTCCTGCCTCTTCTCCATAACGCTTTGCAACAACTTCCAATCCCTGCAAATGACGACATTCAGAACATAGATTCCCGAAATCCAACGGCTTACCGCAGATCTGACAATACACCTGCGACACTGTTTTTCCATCTGTATTTTTGTACTGAATACGACCGTCACGGATCCATGCGCGTACCTTCGCATTGGAAATGCCAAAATGATCAGCCACTTGAGATTCATTCACATCATTTTTACGAATATAATCTTTCACTTCATTAAACAGATTCATTTCCATGCACGCCGGACATATATCTTTATTATATTTAGGATGTAATCTGCGTCCACACTGTTTACAGCTCTTTATCTCCGAATCCCCAAAACGATTTCTATCTACGATCATACTTTCCCTCCTCTTCTCATATTTCTGCAGCTGCCTTTATTCATAAAGCCGGCTGCCACGAACTTTCTGCTCTTATAAGAATAGCACTCTACGAAAATACCGTCAAGAAAAGATACGATCGAACCAGACTTCGTAAATTTGGAACATTGCTTGTCCAAGACCATCACGGATCCAAATAATCCCCCAAATTGCTATTTATTGTTGGAACAGGCTGTGGCGTTGTTGTGTTCTTACGTTTCGAGCTGCTGTCTGTTCCCTTATTTGAGGAAGAAGAATCGCTGTCTGTCCCGGCATTCCCGTTTGACGAATTCTTGGTCTGCGTATCATCATTCGACTGGTTATACTGCAGATTGGAAATCTGTTCACTATCCATATCATAAACATAACTTCCACTCACATCTACGCCATCTTCTGCTTCTGCCGCAAAATCAATCGTTAGCCTGCTCCCATTTTGTTCCGCGAGCTTGTACACCGCAATTGCTCCACTTTTAAACTGAATCTGTGTGTCATTATATTTGGCAAAGATACTGCTGAGAATATCATTACCGTCTTCCTGCCGGTACAGTTCCGTAGCTTTATCAACATCATACAGCACAAATGTCTGTGCTTTGGTGCCATTATAGATCAATACTGCATATCGTCCGGTCGAAGCATCAGATTGCGGCACCCACTTCAACTCGCAAAAATATCCCTTGACCTCGTTCATCTTTTTCTTGTTTTGTGACATCATGATCTGACCGATTTCCGGGCTTCCGGTCGTGTCAGTGGTCGTCTGCACACGCATACACTCGTTGCCATCGGCATCTTCCAAAGTCTCTGTCTTGCTGACGCCCGCTTCCTCTGTTCCCTGTGACGCCCTTCTATGCTGATTCAATTCATCAGACGATAATTTCTTTGCCAGGAACTTTGTTGCATCGCTGTCCCAAATATAGTACAGCTTTCCATCGGAGAGCTGCATATAAAACAAGTCCTTCACGTCCGATTCCTGACTCGGCTTCACAGACTGCATCGATGCCGCCTGTTCCCCATATACCGCCTCTGAGACGATCTGCAAACCGGTCTCCTGCATCTGAAACATTACGTACACATACGTCCGCAAGTTCTTAACCTGTTTTGCCGGTGCCGGCGTGACGTTCTCGGCGACCTTGCTTGACGCTGTTTTTGACTTGCTGTCCGTTTTGTTGGACAGCAATCTCCCGATCTGCTTTTGCTCTGTTGCATCCCACGCTCTCTGCTGTCCCAAAAGCAGTTCTTGAATCCCATCATTATTATAGTCACCGGTCTGCAGCTTCAATCCCTCCGGGAAATAAAGCGTATCCTTCGCAATCCCCTGCTCTCGAAACACTTTCTGCAGGTCAACAACTGCCAATTCACTGCCTGCTGCATCCGCAAGCTGCAGCTCGTAACTGTTTGCAAGGATCCTGCCGTTGGCTTCATTACGCTTATGCCGCAAGGAAACTGTCTGTTTCAGTCCACTTGGCGACAATACATCTGTCTGCGAAAGGATGAGATTCGTTTTTCTCGTGTCCTTATTTGCGGACAGTTTCTCACTCCCGGCATTCCACGTTCCTCCCGCCCATACATTTTGAACCGGACGTAACAAAAAAAGCCAGAAAAACATCAAAAGCAAAAGGATCACACTGGTCATTTTATAACACATTCGGTCGGATCCCTGATGCAGCAAACGCTGCGACCGTCTCTCTAAGTCTGTTTCAAAGCTTGCACACACAGTAAATGGCACACGGCTTTCCTGCGGTACAATGTTCAAAATCCCTTGTATATACGCATTCTTGTCTGCCGCACTGCATCTGTCCACGGCACATTCATCGCACGCCATCTGCTCATCCCGTCTAACCAAAAATACGGCAGCCCATACGCAAGGATCGTACCAATGCAAAAGCAGCGCCGTTACATAAAACGCATTCCAAAGATTGCTTCTGCGAGCACGTCGACATTCCATATGTGCTAATGTATATTTCGCCTCCTGCACATTCATCGTTTCCGGCAAAAACACGCGATTCACGAACAGACCTGTCATGACCGGCAATTCGACCGCTGACTGGTACAAAGTACCCTCCAGTCGTTTTTCCCGCATACGGATCGCGGAACGCACCTTTCCCGCCCGAATCACCAAAAGAACTACCAATAACAGCATTCCTGCAAAGTATCCTATCGCCATGATCCGATAGAGAGACGTTACTTGTATGTTCGCTTGCCATACATCGTGCAGACTGCGAAGCAGTCCGCCATGCTGCGCATCGATATCAAGTCCTACATCTGCTAAAAATCGATGGTAACTGCGATTCCACGCCGGAACAATACTAAACATACTGGAAATCTGGATTGGACACACGATCCGCAAAAAATACAACCGCCACAGCCATACCATATATTTCTTTGGCAGACCACTTATAACCACACGCAAAAACAGCAGCGGCAGGAACAAACTCACAGCCGCCGCTTCCATTGCGATCACAATATAAAAAAAGCGATATAAAAAAGCAAAGTCAGCGCTTTGCTTTGCAAGAATTGCTAAAGCTATTCTTGGCGATGTCGCGCTACACAACAGCAATTTCATATCAATTAAAATATCCAATTGCATTACTATGCCTCCGCATTCACCTTCATTTTTTGTCCAATTACACATTATAAAGCGGTTTGTCGCAATACGCAAGCAGGAATAAAGCGATTTGCCGTAATACGTAATACGCAAGACTGAACTTTGGTTGCAATTCCCATGCCAACGTGGTACATTTGAACTACCGCTTAAAATGATAACTAGATCATAATAGAAAAATAAGGAGTGCCTATGAACGATTTATTTTTGAAAGTTGCTGCTGCAACGCCGGACATCCGTGTTGCAGATCCCGATTACAATACAGAGCAGATCATCGAATGTATGCAGAAAGCAAATACAGAGCATGCGAAGCTGTTGGTTTTGCCGGAACTTTGTCTGACCGGCTATACCTGTGGCGATCTCTTTTTACAAAAGGCGTTATTAGACGGTGCCATCTCCGGCCTGAACCGTATTCGGAAAGTGTCCGCTAATATGGATATGATGACCATTGTTGGTCTGCCTTTTTCTTATATGAACCGGCTATATAACGTAGCCGCTGTCGTATTCCATGGAGAAGTAATATGTCTGATCCCCAAAACTTTTATTCCGAATTATTCCGAATTTTATGAAGCAAGGCATTTTACAGCCGCCCCGAAAGAGGGCATTTTCCTTCATATGCCGGAACTTTGCGATGAGGAGGGATTAGATCTCATCTGGTTTGGCAGCAAGACCTTGTTTCAAGCAGATAATATGCCGGGATTGATCATTGGTGCGGAGATCTGCGAGGACTTATGGACTGCAGCACCACCTTCTACCGCACACGCTCTGCACGGTGCAACCATCATTGTTAATCTGTCGGCCAGCGACGAAACAACCGGCAAAGATATCTATCGCCGTGAGTTAGTAACCGGACAGTCTGCCCGCCTTTTGTGTGCATATATTTATGCAGATGCAGGAGAAGGCGAATCCTCTACGGATCTTGTATTCGCCGGGCATAATCTGATCGCCGAAAACGGTACACTGCTCAACGAAAGCAAGCGTTTCCAAAACGGTATGATCCTGTCTGAGATCGATCTGGGGCGTTTAACCAGTGAGCGTAGACGCATTTCCACGTTTCCACAAATTGTTCCGGGCACCGACGAGTCAGAGAAAGATGCTTATCAGATTATTCATTTTACATTTCAGCAGGTGGAAGAGACAACGCTCACAAGACATTATGAACGAACACCGTTTGTCCCGAACAGTAAGGCAGACCGCGACCGCCGCTGCGATGAAATTTTACACATTCAGGCGATGGGACTCAAAAAAAGATTGGCGCATACCCATTGCACCAGCGCTGTGATCGGCATATCCGGCGGATTGGACTCAACGCTGGCTCTGTTAGTTACTGCGAAAGCCTTTGATCTGCTTGGACTTGACCGAAGTGGTATCGTTGCCGTCACGATGCCTTGTTTTGGCACGACCGACCGCACTTACCAAAACGCCTGCACACTCACAAAGCAGCTCGGCGCAACACTAAAAGAAGTCCCGATCCACGAAGCAGTTGAACTTCATTTTCGGGACATCGGACACGATCCGAGCAGCCATGATGTTACGTATGAAAACTCACAGGCCAGACAGCGCACACTGATCTTAATGGATCTTGCCAACCAGTCAAACGGTATGGTGATCGGTACCGGTGACATGTCAGAGCTGGCACTCGGCTGGGCAACTTACAACGGCGACCATATGTCCATGTATGGCGTCAACGCGTCCGTTCCAAAGACGTTGGTTCGTTATTTGGTATCCTATTATGCGGAAACGACGGAAGATCCTTCGCTGAAAGCTGTGTTATTAGATGTCTTAGATACCCCGGTAAGTCCGGAACTCCTGCCTCCAAAGGACGGCAAGATTGCTCAGAAAACAGAAAATATTGTAGGTCCTTATGAACTGCATGATTTCTTCTTGTATTATCTAATGCGTTTTGGATATACACCGACGAAAATCTTTCGTTTGGCAAAACATACATTTGCGGGAGAATACGATGATAAAACCATCTATAAATGGTTGAGAACATTTTATTGGCGTTTCTTCGCCCAGCAATTTAAGCGTTCCTGTCTGCCGGATGGGCCAAAGGTCGGCAGCGTTGCATTGTCACCGCGCGGCGACTGGCGTATGCCTAGTGATGCCTCCGCTGCTCTTTGGATGAAAGAATTGGATACGATCGAACAATCTCTTTGATGTTGTCAAAAACGTTCTAATGCCCGTGTCGGAATTTCATTGCCGGTGCGGGCATCTAATATGCTCTCTGTTTCGCTAAGTGCATTCTGATACCACATTGCTGCTTCCGCCAGATCCCCACACTCTTCAAAATAAGCTCCAAGTTCACAGCATAGCTCAGAAGTAGGTGCCGTCACTGCATCCCGCAATGCATATGCCAAAAAATGCGAAACATCTCCCTCCAAACGATAACCTCGTGCCAGCACACAGATTGCCTCTCGAAGCGCATCCTGTCCGCTGTCCGGATCCTCCATCACTCTTTGGAAAAATCCCTTCGCTCTGTTAAAATCGCTAGCGTCTCCACAGCGATACAATTCCATTGCATACATGTGGCGCAATTTGTCGGACAACAATTTCTCACGATCCGCTGCGGCTGCCAGTGCCTCTAGGTCTCTTTTGGCATGTCCGGGCGATGGTCTGTGCTGAATACGTATCTCACTGTCAAACACAACCGGCTCCAAACGTAACGTCTCATGAATCGGATCGATCCAAGTAAACGAACGCAGTCTCTTATATAATTTAGGGCGGTACTCCTCCGCAAAATTATATACGGTACTAAGTTCCGGCGGTGTGCAATACAGCATTTGCACAATCTCAACTTCAGGCAGCAATACCTTTTTGAGCTGCAATAACTTCTGCAGCTCTTCCGGCTCCAAATATTCATCGGCATCTGCCGTATAAATGTAATCACCGGTTGCCTTGGAAGCTGCATAGTTCCTTGCCTCTGCAAAGTTTCCTGTCCACGCAAAATCATAGATCTGATCGGTATACGCTGTGGCAATCTTTTTGGTTGCATCGGTAGATCCGGTATCCACTATAATGATCTCATCCATCGCTGATGCCATGGACTCCAAGCACCGATTCAAAACTGCCTCTTCATTTTTCACAATCATACAAAGGCTAAATTTCATGCACTTCTCCCCCTGGCACACACTACCGCAGCGTGTCTCATGCCCTGTTCCAATGCACACACTACCGCAGCGTGTCTCATGCCACATCCTGATACATCTTATTCTGTGTCGTCCCCGGTATCGCCTCCGACATCATCCGGCTGTGTATTATCGCTCGGCACATCACTTGGGTCATCATCAATAGTCGTTGGTGGTTCCGTTACCTCCGGCTCTGCCTTTGGTGTTGCCGTAACAACCGGCTTTTTGGTTGCTTTTGGCTTTGCCGTCTCCTCCGGTGTTTCTGTCTCACGCGCCTCAGGATCGATCGTTTCACGTGGTTTTGTCGAGTAACTTCCATCTTTCTTGTCTGACTTGCTGCTTGATGATTCCGATTCCACAAAATCCTTATTCTCCAGGCCGACATGAATCTCGTTCATAAAGTTTTCCCAAATTGTAAGCGGATACGTACTTCCGTACAGATCCTCTAATGTTCTTGGCGAATCATATCCCACCCATACCGTCGTTGTATAATATGGAGTAAATCCGCAGAACCATCCATCTTTTTTGTCGTTCGTCGTTCCCGTCTTACCGGCGCAAGACATATTGTTCAATTCATGTCCTGCTGCTGTACCACTTGTCAATACACCGGTCAAAATATCTGTCATGGAACGTGCTGCATTTTTATCATAGACTTTCGTTCCCTTCCGCTTGGTTCCGTTATTCTTCAAAATAACATTTCCCTCGGAATCTGTAATCTTCTTAATGCAGGTCGGCTCGCGGTAAACTCCATCATTTTCGATCGTCGCATACGCAGAAGCCATCTCGACCGTTGTCACGCCGTTCGTCAATCCACCAAGCGATGCAGACAGATAATAGTCATTGTCTACAATATTGGCAAAATGCATTTTGAGCGGATAACTAAGACCAACCTTCGGCGTAATTTCCTTAAAGATCTTCCAAGCGACAACGTTCTTGGACTTCTCTACGGCACGGCGCAACGTGATCTTTCCAAGATAGCTGTTGCCTGAGTTGCTAGGACCACCCTTAAACTTCGAATCGTCCACGATCGAATTCGGTGTATAGCCGCGTTCCAATGCAGGCGTATATACCGCTACCGGCTTAAAGCAGCTACCCGGCTGACGATAACTCTGGAAAGCTCGATTCAACGTATAACCCGTCGTTGATTTCTGCTTACGTCCACCGACAATTGCAACTACGAATCCCGTCTCATTGTCAATGCAAGTAGCCGCGCCCTGTAACTTGTAAGTACCATCCTTTGTTTTTTCCTTAAATCCCTTCAGGGCATCATTCACACTCGTCTGCAGTTTTTTCTGTCTGGAACGACTGAGTGATGTATAAATATGATAGCCTCCGGTATTCAACTGTGTTCTACACTCGTCGTACAGCGTATCGTACTCTTTTTGATAATTTTTGCGATCTGCGTCATTGGCAAATTCATAGCGGAACTCAAATCCGTGTTGCTGCATCAACGCTTTTGTCGCACAACTGATCGCATAGGTAGCCATATAGTCCTGACTCTTGATCGCCTCTGCCGGATCCAGGACAATCTCCGTATAAGAAGCATCGCTGTACTCTGCCTCCGTAATTTTCTTTTCCTGCAAAAGCTGTTTCAAAATACGGTCTTTACGCTTGATCGTATTGTCATAATGCTCCAACGGATTATACGTTTCCGGTCGGTTCGGGATCGAACACAAAAATGCCACCTCTGCAAGATTCAACTCCGAAGTTCCCTTGCTAAAGTAAGCTCTGCTGGCTGACTCGATACCGTACTTTGCATTCGCAAAACATACGTTATTAATGTAAAATTCCAAAATCTGGTCTTTGGTATATTTCTTCTCCAGCTCCATTGCGTAAAAAATTTCACGCACTTTTCGCTCATACGTTTTATCATCCGTCAAATAGATCTTACGGGCAAGCTGCTGCGTGATCGTACTTCCGCCTCGAGAAATCTTTTCATGGAACAAACGGCTCTTTACAAGCAGCACTGCCGCTTTCATAGTGGAGAGAATATTCACTCCGTCATGTTCATAAAAATCTCGATCTTCCGTCACGATAAAACAATCTTTCACCGATTGCGGAATTTGATCAAACGCCAAATAATAGGAATCTTTGTCTCCCCGCAACTTGGCGATCACTTTTTTATCTGCCGAATAAATAAAACTGGTCTCCGAAGAACGGAACGTTTCCGTCGTCGATGACTGCACATCCTGCTTTGCCTGATTGCGCCAACGCAACAGATCATCTCCAAATTTAACGTAAAAAACAATCATTACTGCCATGATGATCAATAATATAACAAGCAGTGCAATTTTCATCGCCAACCGAAGCTTCGGATGCTTTCGCTCTTTTTTGCGGTGTGAACTTTTGTCCCCCGCTACTCTAAATCCACTCATATCCTCCTCTTTCTGCGCAGTCTTATATCCACTTTTTGCGCCCCTTATTTTCTATATCACATTTAGCAATTTCCCCTTAATAACCCGCAGATCCACTCTTCTAGAGCTTTCCAGCTCGTCTCGCACGCTGATCTGCTCGCTTCTCCAAGAGGCTCATTATATGATATTTCGTACTTTTTACGGCATTATAATAGCATATTTCTATAAAAATTTCATCCTTTCCATAGCATTTCACAAAATTGTAAGATTCAGTCATGATCTCGTATGACATCTTTTTTAAGCCTTATTTCATAAATTCCATTAATAAGAACAAAGCCAGCGCTTTGCTTTGCAAGAATTGCTAAAGCAATTTTGGTGGTATAACGTAACAGCACGAGTAATTTCCTATTCCGTAATAAAAGCAGAGGATGTACTTTTAGTCACATCCTCTGCCAGTAGTTATACACTTTTTAGTTGTCAACTCATGTTTCAAGAAACATAGTAAACATTACTTGATGACTTTCACTTTTATTTTGTATCGTTTCTTCAAAAATTTACGTTCCT
>ERZ773107.1113-NODE-1113-length-26141-cov-16.697041_pt1 | contig 26141 bp, 18 predicted proteins | sample MGYA00580571_ERZ773107 | MGnify/ENA primary metagenome ERZ773107 (study PRJEB29015, sample SAMEA2737843) | human gut metagenome | biome: human gut; feature: human-associated habitat; material: faeces | place: China | collected 2012 ... | reverse complement strand
TATTTTTGAAAAAATATATTATCATCATATTTGTTTTCTTTCATCTGAATTCCCCCTCGTTTAAAAAGTTATTTATCTCCGTTGCAATTTTTTTCACTTCTTTATAAAGCTTCTCGGTCATATCGTAGCATTCAAAAAGTGAAAGACCGAGTACTTCAAAAATATGATTTACCCTTTCGGCATATTTTTCAGGTTTATATTCAAAAGTTTCAAGCAGTTTTATAGCTTTCTTTTCGTTAATGCAATAAGCATTATTGCATGCAAATAGTACTTGATTTAAGCATGAAATAATACGAAAAACATGGCCTGCAATATAATATTTATCCTCTGCTCCCGCATTTGCTTTTACAAACATTAAAGAGAACTCTGCTTCAAATATAAAAAAGTTTATCAAGCTCTTCTTTAGAGCACCAGGGTAAATTTCTGCCTGATTTTTTAATTCGCATAAGCTTTCATTCTTAGCATATTGTATCTTGCTGATCGCCAATTCTCCACGATACATAGCACTTATATAACCATGGGGATGCCCAGTCTGATAATTGGCAGTAACAATTCCTTGCTCCGTATCTTTGATTATTTGTTCCACCCGTTTTATATCACGTAAAATCAAGTCAACATGATACCCGTTTATAACTAACCATCCGCCGCCATTAACCCAATCACCCCACGCTCCGGGAGGTACAACAAGGTCGTTTCTATTCTCATCATCCAATTCTGTAGCAATTTGATTAATCGCTGTCAGATCAAATGATTCTGAATTGTAATAGATTCCGATATCTATATCAGAATCCTCTGTATGGGTGCCTCTTGCACGTGAGCCCCCTAATACAATGCCTTCTATGCAAGGCAAAGAAGATAATTTCTCTGTTACTATTTGAATTACATTATCTACCATACGAACACACTCCTTTTATCGATTAAAGACAAAATACTTTCTTTCCGTAGTTCTTCGGGAAGTAATCCTTCCCGATCTGCCAAACATACTGGTCGATTTGCTTCAAGCTAAATTTATCCAAGCCATAGAAGGCACGGAAATCAATCAGTATATAAGTCTGAGCTGCTTCTTTCATAACCTCATTTGCAAATACAACCTTAATCCCGGGTCGTTCAAAGCCTACATCCATGCCACCGGCTCCGGTAAACCAATTGCTCTTCTATGTCCCTTTCGTCCGCGCGTTCTTTGGCTCCTGCCAAGTCAAAGATATACGGGTCTTTCAACAGGTAGTTGGCAAGGTCGCTTTGAGGTGCAGGAAGCGTGGCGGTAAAATTATTGACCTTGCGGCTATTGATTTGCCGTTCAAACAATTTGCTTTCAATCTGCATTTTCAAGACATTACTGCTCCAACCCATTTCCACGGATTGTTTCATATACCAGTACTCCACGCCCAACGGAAGCGAACTGTTGAGCATAATCACATGGCTTGCCCAATTGATTCTTGCGACAGGCGATGCCAGGAACAGCTTTTCTATGTTCTCAATCGATATTTGGTAAGCGGCAGCGACTGTTTGGGCTACATCCTGAATTTGTGCAAGAGGTTCTTGCACAATTGCAATTTCCTTATTGTCTGATGATTGAATTTGCGCAAGAGGCTCTTGCGCAAATGTCATATTGTTCAGGCTTTGAAGTTCATCCGTGATTTTCTGCACACTTGGAGTAAGTAATTTCGTATCGGTTTCTATAAAACTCCGTAATGCGCCCAATGGATAGGAGCGTGCGAACTGGCACATATAAGCCAAGTTCCTGACCGAATACCCTTTCTTTTCGGGATAACTGAACCGTATCGCCTGCGCCAGTTTCTTGATGACCTTACCGCCCCAGCCTTGTCGGTTCTGATGGTACAATATGTAATTGCCCATCTTCCAATAATGGAACAGCATCTGCGCATTGGCTGCACTGATGAGCCGGACTTGCGCCTGTTCAATTTCTGACCCGATGGCATTGACAAAAGCCTCGAAACTTCTTTTCTCTATATTGTTATCGTTGTTGCTCATTGTTGTATGTATTGAAAGTTACAAAGATAAGCCTAATAACAGGCATCCCGTGAAACTTGCTGATTGTTTTTATAGTTGGTTGAATTTATTCATCGCACTGGCTTTCACATCATCGGCAATGTCGATGTAGGGTTTCATAGCCTTGTAGTCGCTATGTCCCGTCCATTTCATCACTACCTGTGCCGGAATACCGAGAGCCAGAGCGTTACAGATGAAAGTCCTTCTCCCGGCATGGGTACCCAGCAATGCGTATTTGGGTGTAATGGTGTCTATACGGCTGCTTCCTTTGTAGTAGGTTTCACTTACAGGCTCGTTGATTTCGGCAAGTTCGCCCAGTTCCTTCAAATAGTCATTCATCTTTTGGTTGCTTATGACAGGGAGAGCCTTGTGCCCCTCAAATTCCACACCCTTGTATTTGTCGAGTATTGCCTTGCTGTGGTTGTTAAGCTCGATGATAAGCCTTTCTGCGGTCTTTACCGTGGTGATTTCTATATATCCGTCCCTGATGTCGCTTTTCTTCAGATTATGCACGTCCGAATACCGGAGTCCGGTAAAGCAACAGAACAGAAAGACATCCCTCACCCGTTCAAGATATTGCTTTGTGTCGGGTATCTGATAATTTTTGAGTTTGTTCAGTTCTTCCCAAGTGAGGAATATCACCTTTTTCGGTGTGCTTCGCAATTTGGGGTTGAAATCTTCATAGGCATTGTTCATGCAATACCCTTTCTTGGTACACCAGCGCAGAAACCATTTCAGATAAGCGACTTGTTTCATGATGGATGTGTTCCGCATATCTTCGGTGTCTTTCAGGAAATTCACATACTTTGTCAGTTTGGGCTCGTCCAACGATTCAAATGTCAGCCCCTTGTCGAATTTTTCAAGATGTTTCCTGACTGCGGCAAATTTCTCATAGGTGGCATCAGACCAGCCGTTTTGCGTACCGCACTCCTTGATGAACTCATCAAACACCTCCAAAGGCAGAAATACCACCGGAGCCTGTTCCTCATCTTCCTTTTTTCCATTGTGCAATCTGTTGAACGCGTCCTTTACCTGCTCGGTAGTCGGCATAAATCCCTGCACCTCGAACTCCTTGAAGATGTTCTGTATTTCGGTGTAGTATTTCAGCAAGTCCGCATTGATTTCCGATGCACTTTGCTTCAGCTTGTTGGTGCATCCGTTCTTCACACGCTGCTTGTCGGCATCCCATTTGGTAACATCAATGCGGTAGCCTGTTGTGAACTCGATGCGGTGGCTGTCAAAAACAACACGCATACGGATAGGGACATTCTCCACGATTGGCACTCCGTTCTTCTTGCGGCTTTCCAATGAAAAGATGATGTTTCTCTTGATGTTCATAGCTGGGTGTATTAAAATCAACACCCAAATATACACCCAATAATTGAAACAGCAAAAGGTATTTAATGATATTTAGTAATATAGTTGATTTGTAATAACTTGATTATTATCAACATATTGCAGTTTTGTGAGATTTCTTGATTGTGTAAGTTAAAGTCCCGTACGCACCGCTTCTCAAGAAAGCAAAATTAGGAAAAGCTCTGATTCTTAACGGAATCAGGGCTTTTTTATTTGTTTGAAGTGAAGCGGGATATAGCGTTTCTGCGAAGTATGTCAGGGTTATTGAACATTCGTCTGTATCAGATTCATAAAGAACTGGTATGTCGTGAAGCTTTGATAAATCGCAAAACGAAATGATTATGTTGGTTGATAGCTTGTTTTATGAATAAAATCGGTTACAATATGTAAAATATCATATAGGTATTTCCCTTGTTCTTTTTAAGGATAGAAAATAGGAATTATGGTCCTTTATAGTAGAAATAAGAGAGTTATATAAAAAATAGCTTGTGAAAAATATCTGTTTTTTTTGTTTTGATGTAATTCTTTATTAATTTTGTAGTCTATTACATTAACGTAGATATTTGTAGATAACACACGCACATTTTTGAAATGAAAAACATTAGTTTCGTATTGATGTTTATTCCTTTAATCTCTTTTGCGCAGACATATAAATATATAGGGATAGAGGATGGACTCAGTAACCGTAGGATATTTGATATCCAGAAAGATTCTAAAGGGTATATGTGGTTTTTGACTAATGAGGGCATGGACCGCTATGATGGTAAGGAAATAAGGCACTATAAGTTGCTGGATGAAAGTAAAAGTTTGACCTCCTCTATTTATCTTGGGTGGTTATATAAAGGAGATGAGGGGCGTTTATGGGTGATTAGCAAGAAAGGAGGTGTCTTTTACTATGATGAATTATATGACCGGTTCAAGGTAGTGTATAAATTGTCCGATGCCTCAGAAGGGGTTACGTGTGGGTATATGGATCATAGTGATAATATATGGTTGTGCGGCAAGGACTCTATTGTACTTTATAATATAAAGGATACTGGTATCCGTAAGGTAGCTAACGTGATGCATGGAAATGTACAAATGGTAGAACAAGTAGATAGCAGCCATTTTTTCATTGCGACTGAAAGGGGAATACGCTTTACGGAATTGAAAAATAATGCATTGAGAGTTATTCCGATAGAATCTTTGTGTGATATCAGTTCACAAGTGAATGAATTGTATTTTCATTCGGCATCTCAAAAATTATTTGTCGGAACCTTTGAGGAAGGTATTTTTGCTTTTGATATGAACACTCGCCAGATTGTCCGTTCCTCTATTGATTTGAGTGATGTAAATATTACCAGAATCTGTCCTTTGAATGAGAAAGAACTGCTGATTGCTACGGAAGGGATGGGAATACATAAAGTGGATGTGAATACATGTGTTACACATCCTTATATTACTGCTGATTATGAAAGCAATAATACAATGAACGGAAACAATATTAATGTTGTTTATATTGATGAAGAAAAACGTATTTGGCTGGCTAATTATCCGACAGGAGTTACGATAGTGGATAATCGGTATAAAAATTATTATTGGATAAAACATTCTATTGGGAACCAGCAGTCGTTGGTAAACGACCAGGTACATTCTGTCATTGAGGATAGTGATGGAGATTTGTGGTTTGGAACCAGTAACGGAATCAGCCTTTATAACAGACAAACTAAAAAGTGGCACTCGTTTTTAAGCTCTACTGATCATCATTTGAAGGATAAAAATCATATTTTCATTACTTTATGTGAGGTTTCTCCTGGAATAATATGGGCGGGGGGATATACCTCCGGTTTGTATAAAATTAATAAAGAGAGTTTGTCTGTAGAATATTTCTCTCCTTTTTTGCTTACTTCTATAAATATGCAGCCGGATAAATATATTCGTGGTATGATAAAGGATTCGCAGGGATATATATGGTCGGGAGGATTCTATAATTTGAAGTGCTTTGATCTAAAGGATAATAGTGTCCGTTTGTATCCGGGGGTAAGCTCGATAACCGCTATTGCGGAAAAAGATAGTCGCCACATGTGGATTGGTACAGTTGCAGGGCTTTATCTGCTGGATAGAGATTCCGGCGATTATCAATATATCGCAATGCCTGTAGAGTCTAGCTATATCAATACACTGTATCAGTCGGCTGATGGGTTGTTATATATAGGAACGAATGGTTCGGGAGTACTGACTTATGATCATCGTAATAAAAATTTTGTACATTATTATACAGGTAATTGTGCATTGGTTTCTAATAATATATATACCATTTTACCTGAAATGGATGGATGTATCATTATGAGTACGGAGGATGGAATTACTAGTTTTCAGATAAAAGATAAAACTTTTCACAATCGGACCAGCGAGCAGGGACTTTTGTCGGCATGTTTTAATCCGTCTTCCGGTACATTATGCAGGAATGGAGGTTTTGTTCTGGGGAGTACGGATGGTGCTGTTGAATTTCCGGAAAAATTGAGATTCCCTACTTATGTTTACAAAAAAATGATATTAAGCGATTTTCAGATATCTTATCAGCCGGTTTATCCTGGAGATGAAGATTCTCCATTGGAAAAAGATATAAATGAAACGCAGGTCTTAAAGCTGAATTATGATCAGAATACTTTTTCTTTGGTATTATCTTCTATTAATTATGATTATCCCTCTAATGTGTTGTTTTCATGGAAATTGGATGGATTTTACAATGAATGGAGCCAGCCGGGAACTTCTAATCTCATACGTTATACAAGTTTGGATCCCGGTAAATACACGCTGCGCATCCGGGCTGTTTCCAAAGAGGAACAACAATTGGTTTTTGAAGAACGTGTACTGACAATTATGATAGCCCGTCCTTTGTGGTTGAGTTTTTGGGCTATATTAGGGTATGTGATTCTTGCGTTATCCCTATTTGTTATTATTTATCGTGTCTTGAATTTAAAGAAGCAAAAAAAAATATCAGATGAGAAAACTCGTTTTTTTATCAATACGGCTCATGATATCCGTACACCGCTTACATTGATAAAAGCCCCTTTGGAGGAATTGTTTGAGAAAGAAAGTTTTAGTGACCGTGGAAAGAAAAGGATGAAGATTGCCTTAAGGAATGTAGATGTACTGTTGCGGCTGACTACTAATTTGATAAATTTTGAACGGACGGATGTTTATTCTTCTGAGTTGTTTATTGCTCAATATGACTTGAAATCTTATTTACAGGATGTTTGTGATACTTTCCGTTCTTATGCTGCTTTTAAACATTTGGATTTTACCTGCGACTGTAATGTGGAGGAAGGACTGGAAGTATGGTTTGATAAAGAGAAGATGGATTCTATTTTGAAAAATCTGATCTCGAATGCGATGAAATATACACCTGAATATGGTATGGTTCGTGTTTCGGTGCAGGAGAATAAGGATACTTGGAAACTGGAAGTGAAAGATACAGGTATCGGAATATCATCTAAAGAACATAATAAATTGTTCAAGATGCATTTTCGTGGAGTAAACGCTATTAATTCGAAAATCACAGGGAGTGGCATCGGGCTCATGCTGACACGAAAACTGATACGTCTGCACGGTGGTGAAATAGAGGTAAAAAGTGTGGAACATCAGGGTACTACTATAAAGGTAACTTTTTTAAAGGGGCGGGAACATTTGCGTAAATGTATTCAGATTGAGCCTGAACGGGAAATGAAGAAAGGAAGGATGGATGAGATTGCGGTTGCAGATCATTCTGGGAAATCTTCTGAAATTGTTGATAATGGTGCTTTACCACGCATTTTAGTAGTGGAAGATAATGATGAATTGCGGACTTACCTGATAGATTCTCTTTCGGATATATATAATGTGCAGGCTTGTTGTAATGGAAAAGAAGCATGCATCATTGTGAAGGAGTTTTGGCCGGAACTTATCTTGTCGGATATTATGATGCCCGAAATGGGAGGGGATGAATTGTGTGTGACTATAAAAGGTGATATAGAAACGTCTCATATTCCCATTTTGTTGTTAACGGCGTTGGGGGACGAACGGAATATTCTGGAAGGGTTGAAAGTAGGGGCGGACGATTATATTACCAAACCTTTTAATTTGAAAATCCTGAGAGCGAGAATTGCTAATCTGCTTGCAAAAATAGAGCATTGCTGCGCGAAAAATATGGCTCTTTGAATATGGCCGCAGAAATATTGGAAGAGCCGGTAGGAAAAAATTGTTTAAATGCCCTTGATTGGAAATTTATATCGGGGGTGCGTAAAAACGTGGAGGATAATTTGGATGATCCTGATTTTACTGTAGATTTGCTTTGTTCATTGCAAAACATGAGTCGCTCCAGTTTTTATAATAAATTGAAAGCATTGACAGGACAGGCGCCGGCAGATTATATCCGGCTGATACGCTTAAACCGTGCGGCGGAATTGTTGAAAGAGGGTGGAAAGTCCGTATCAGAAGTGGCAGAAATGACTGGCTTTTGTGATGGTAAATATTTCCGTGAAGTATTCAAGAAACATTTTAAAGTGAGTCCAAGTAGATATGGAAAAGAAGAACCTCTCAGGGTGGATGCTGAATAGGAATATGATTATCAGATAGGGAGGAGTTGTAATATTTGGTCTTTTCTTTATCATAATTGTTTTTTAGACAATAAAATGCCTCTGTCTTTTCGTTTGTATGGTTAATAGAATTATATTTGTACATTATACAATATCTATTGACCATGAAAACTTATTCATTATTAGCAGGCATTTTATTGTCTTTTTCGTTATCTATTCAGGCGGGTGATCTGAAATTGTGGTATAAGCAACCTGCCGGAACGTGGGTGGAAGCGCTTCCGGTCGGCAATTCCCGGATGGGAGCGATGGTATATGGCGGAACGGCCCGTGAAGAACTTCAACTAAACGATGAAACCATGTGGGGAGGCAGTCCTTACCGGAATGACAGGCCGGAAGCATTGAAAAGTCTGCCCCAAGTGCGTGAACTGATTTTTGCCGGAAAAAACATGGAGGCTCAAAACTTGATTCAAGATAATTTTTATGCCGGGAAACATGGTATGCCCTATCAGACAATCGGCAGTTTGATTATAGAAACTCCCGGACATGAAAAGGTAACCGATTATTATCGTGATCTGGATTTGGAACGTGCGGTGGCTACTACTCGCTATAAAGTGGATGGCGTGACTTTTCAACGTGAAGTTTTTGCATCATTTCCTGATAAGGTGATAGTGGTCCGTTTGACAGCAGACCGGCCGGGGAAACTGAATTTTAAGGTCGGATATGTGTCGCCATTGGAACATAAAGTCAGCAGGAAAGGAAAAAAATTGGTTCTGACTGGAAAGGGTAGGGATCATGAGGGAGTGAAAGGATTGATTCGTATGGAAACACAGACGCAGGCTGATGTGGATGGGGGTAAGGTGAAAATTGATGACCAAAACATTACAGTGGAAGGAGCGGACAGTGTTACTCTGTATGTTTCATCGGGTACGAATTTTATTAATTATCACGATATAAGTGGCAATGAGAGTAAAAAAGCGTCTGGATATCTTTCTCTGGCATTGGGACGCCCTTATAGTCAGGTTTTACAGGAGCATATAGCTCTTTATAAAGAGCAGTTTGACCGTGTAAGATTGGATTTGGGAACCAGTGAGCGGGCTAAGCTGGAAACTGTCAAACGCATCGAACTGTTCAATGAGGGTAAGGATGTTTCTTTGGCGGTGTTGCTTTTTCAGTATGGACGTTATTTGCTTATTTCTTCCTCCCAGCCGGGAGGTCAGCCTGCCAATTTGCAAGGTATATGGAATAATAAACTGGCTGCTCCATGGGATGGAAAATATACCATCAATATTAATACGGAAATGAATTATTGGCCGGCTGAAGTGACCAATCTGAGTGAAACACACCAGCCCTTGTTCGAAATGGTGAAAGAATTATCAGTTACCGGCAGGGAAACGGCACGGACTATGTATGGATGCAACGGATGGGTGGCTCATCACAATACAGATATATGGCGTGCCACCGGTCCGGTGGATAAAGCGTTTTATGGTACATGGCCCATGGGAGGTGCTTGGTTGACTACCCACTTGTGGCAGCATTATTTATATAGTGGGGACAAGCTGTTTCTTTCCGAAGCCTATCCGGCATTAAAAGGAGCTGCTGATTTTTATCTTGATTATTTAATTGAACATCCTGAATACGGTTGGATGGTGACTGCTCCGTCCATGTCTCCGGAACATGGACCTTCGGGAGAGGATACTAAAAAAGCTTCAACGATTGTAGCAGGTTGTACTATGGATAATCAGATAATTTTCGATGTGCTTAGCAATGCATTGCATGCATCAAGAATTCTGAAAATGTCCGCTTCTTATCAAGATTCTTTGCGGTCTATGTTAAATCGTCTGGCCCCGATGCAGATCGGGAAATACAATCAGTTACAAGAATGGCTGGAAGATTTAGATAATCCGAATGACAAGCATCGCCATATTTCTCATGTATATGGATTGTTCCCTAGTAATCAGATATCTCCTTACACTCATCCTTTACTTTTCCAGGCAGCTAAAAATACGTTGTTACAGCGTGGCGACGAAGCTACCGGTTGGTCCATTGGCTGGAAAGTTAATCTGTGGGCCCGTTTGCTGGACGGTAATCATGCGTTCCGGATTATTAATAATATGTTGAAGCTGCTGCCTGGAGATGAAGTGAAAGAGGCTTATCCGCAAGGACGGACTTATCCTAATCTGTTTGATGCTCATCCGCCTTTCCAGATTGACGGCAACTTTGGCTATACTGCCGGTGTGGCTGAAATGTTGTTGCAGAGCCATGACGGAGCTGTACATTTGCTTCCGGCTCTTCCGGATGCCTGGGCCACAGGAAGTGTGCAAGGACTGGTTGCCCGTGGAGGATTTGTGGTGGATATGAACTGGAATGGCGTGCAGCTGGATAAAGCGAAGATTCATTCCCGTTTGGGAGGTAATTTACGTTTACGTTCGTATGTTCCTTTGCGTGGGGTTGGATTAAAAGAGGCAAAAGGTAAGAACCCGAATGAATATTATATGCAGGCAGAGATCAAAGAGCCTTTGATTTCCAAGGAGATAAACCCGCAATACCCTGCTTTGTATAAGGTGTATGAATATGACTTGATGACAGAACAGGGACAAGATTATATAGTGGAGCGTGGGTTATAATACATGAAGATGCCCAAAGTGATTTTTGTATTATTTCACTTTGGGCACTTTTGTAAATGGAAGTGTCATTGTGTAGTTATCAGATGGCTTCCTCCTTTTCCAATTCTAATGCTCTGGGAAAAATGATATTGTTTTCCAGGTGGATATGTTCATGTAATGCCTCTTCAAATTGTTTCAATTGTTGTAAAACCAAGCGGAAGCTGGCACAAGCATCTTCAGGGGCGGTGAATCCATTGGTTAATGAAGAGATTTTTTCAAAACGTTCTCCTTCGTGATTATGTTCATCTTCCATCACTTCGATGGGATATAGAATGGTGCCGCAATGGAATTTAGCTACTTTCAAACCTTCCTCTTTGGCTTGGAACATTTCATAAACATAAGGAAATAATACATTCTCTTCTTTTGATAAATGATTTTCCAAATCAAGAAGCGAGTCGCGGAACAGTGCTTGGACTTGCAATAACTCTGGATGATTCTTTGAATGCGCTTCGGTTACTTTGGCTAATAATGCTTCTATTTGCGGACCTTTGGCACGGATTCCCCGATGGTGTATTTTCAATACGTAGTCTATTAATAAATCGATGGGCCATCCGGCAAAGTCAGGAGCATTACTAACCGTATTCTCTTGTAATTCATTTAATTCACGTGCTACTGCTTCGGGATCAATACCGCGGTTCCGGCAGGCTTCTGCAAACGGAGTATTGCCATGGCAGCAAAAATCAATATGGTAACGGGAGAATACTTTGGTTGTATCAAAGTTGCCGGCTACAATTTGTCCGACTGTACATGAATTGTAATTTTTCTGTTTCATAATTATTCCGTTTATTCGTTCATTAATCCTAATTTTTTCATATCACTTTCTACTGTACCGATACCGCTTACTCCAAAGTTCTCGACTAGTACTTTCGTCACGTTGGGCGAGAGGAATGCGGGTAAGGTGGGACCGAGATGAATCTCTTTTATTCCCAAACTGAGTAATGCCAGCAATACGATTACCGCTTTCTGTTCATACCAGGCGATATTGTAAACAATGGGCAGTTCATTGATGTCATGTAGCCCGAATACTTCCTTCAGTTTGAGGGCGATGACTGCCAATGAATAGCTATCGTTACATTGTCCTGCATCTAAAACACGCGGAATGCCATTAATGTCACCTAACCCTAGTTTGTTATAACGATATTTAGCACATCCCGCAGTCAAAATGACTGTGTCTTTGGGGAGCATCTCGGCAAAAGTGGTGTAGTAATCACGACTGCGCATACGCCCGTCACAACCTGCCATGACGATGAACTTACGGATAGCTCCGCTCTTTACCGCTTCTACTACCTTGTCTGCTAGTTGAAATACCTGATTATGGGCAAAACCACCCATGATTTCTCCATGTTCTATTTCTGTCGGTGCGGCACATTGTTTGGCTGTTTCTATTATTTCAGTATAGTCCTTATGTCCTTTCTCATCTGCTGTAATATGCTTGCAACCGGGATATCCGGTAGAATTAGTGGTAAACATGCGTTCTTTATAAGTGGCATTGGGCAGAGGAGGAACGATGCAGTTGGTTGTGAACAGGATAGGACCATTGAACGAGGTAAACTCCTCCCGTTGTTTCCACCAGGCATTTCCATAGTTTCCTACAAAATGTGTATATTTTTTAAATGCCGGATAGTAATGTGCAGGAAGCATTTCACCGTGAGTATATACGTCCACGCCGCTATCCTTGGTTTGTTCCAACAATTCTTCCAGATCATGCAGGTCATGTCCGCTTATCAGAATACCGGGTCGGGTACCAGTTCCGATATTTACACGGGTAATTTCTGGATTGCCATAACTGGAAGTATTTGCTTTGTCGAGCAAAGCCATTGTTCGAACGCCTATTTCACCTGTTCTCAGTGCTAATACAGTCAGTTCATCTGCCGATAAAGATTTTGTTGTAATTTGTGCGATGGTGTTCTGCATGAAACGATGAATACTTTCGTCATTATGTCCTAACCTCATGGCATGTTCCAGATAAGCAGCCATTCCCTTTAGACCATACATAATCAGTTCTTTTAAAGAGCGTAGGTCCTCGTTTTTTTCACGCAAAACTCCGACTGTTGCGGCTTTTGCATCATATTCATCGTGACTGCCTTTCCAATTTAACTCATCGGCTTCCGGCAGAGGAATATCCTTGGCAAAAGCTTGATGTTTAAGGTCATTACGTATTACTAATCCTTTGTCAATGCGTTTCATAATGCTTTCGTCGTCGAAATTGGCATTGGTAATGGTACAGAATAAGGCGTCTACAATAAAATTGTCCACATCTTTTTTAACGGGGAGGGAATGTTGGCGCAATTGATCTGCCACAACAGAAATTCCTCGTACTACAAAAAGCAATAAATCCATAGTACGTGCTGTAGTTGCATTTTTTCCACAAACACCTTTTAAGGTGCAACCGAAACCTTTGGCTGTTTCCTGACATTGGAAACAAAACATGTTATTCTCCATATCTTTTCTCATTTTAATGATTTCTATTACTTTTGTGCAAAAGTACATGGTTTTCGTCTTTTAAGTTGTACCATATGTTACAGCGGATACAAATAACAGTTAAAAGAAAGTAGGATGGAACTGACAGGATTATTGCAGATAGCTCCTTTTCAGGGAATGAAAGAAGAAGAATTGGTTGCTTTACTATTCGGACTTCCGAATAGTTTGAAACACTTTGAACCGGGTGATATCATTGCCCGGCAAGGTGACTTATGTAAAGGGCTGTACATTCTTGCATCGGGAAGGGTACGGGCGGGAATGATAAATGATGAAGGGAAAGAACTGACGGTAGAAGAAATTGGAGCTCCTAACTTGCTGGCCTCGGCTTTTATTTTTGCCACTGAAAATCGTTTTCCCGTTAATGTAGAAGCAATAGGACTTTGTGAGGTTTTTATAATAGGTAAAGAACGATTTTTAGAATTTATGCGTTTGCATCCATTGATGATGCAGAATTTTTTGAAGGATATTTCGGACAGGAGTGTCTTTTTAAGCAGGAAATTGAATGAGTTTGCTTTGTTGAATTTAAAGACTCGTTTGTTGAAATATCTAGAAACACATTCTGCTATTCATAATCAGCAGGAGGTGGCGCAGAAGCTGGGAGTTACTCGTCCGTCATTGGCTAGGGCGCTGTCTGAACTGGTGAATGAAGGGAAAATAAAGAAATAATTTGAGATTTCTTTTTTTAAGTGGAAAACGTGTCTTGTATCTTTGAGAGTTTTTATGTGTAACCCATTCTTGTGAAAGTGTTCAAGTTGTTTTTCTATAAAAACTTTGACTTTAAAGAAAGAAAAGGATCCTTGTCTATAAGGATTGGTTCTTTTGAAATGAGGACTATTTTGAAATTCTCTTGATTAAAAAAGAGGGTGAATTCAAGACCCTTTATGTGATTCTTTTGTCTTGATTCACCCTTTGGGAAATATTTGGTTGGTGTGTATTCAACATGTTACTTCATCTGAATACTTTTATCTCGTACTTTTCTTAATATTTGTTGTAATTCGAATACTTTTTCGGGATGTTCAGTCGCTAAATTCACTTTTTCCCCTGCTTGTTTCATATCATATAACTGGGGAATACCTAAATAACCAGTTTCAATTTTTGGCCCCCAAGGAATCATTTTAGGACCATCGCTGCCTTCAATAAATTTCCAATCTTTAGTACGCACGGATAGGGTGTGATTGGATGCCTGTTCAATAACCCATGGGCGGTCTGTTTTGTCTTGTCCTAATAAATTTGCTAACCGATTGTAGCTGTCGGGAGCACTTCCTTTCGGAATACGGGCATCTACCAAAGAAGCCAGTGATGCCAACCAGTCTATTTGTGAAATAAGCACATCGCTGACTTCCGGCTTGTTGATAGCTTTAGGCCAGTGTACAATTACAGGAACACGGGTACCCCCTTCAAATGCACTGTATTTTCCACCTCTCAGGTTACCGGCAGGTTCGTGCCCGTTCAGTAGCTCTTCTGCCTTGTCATCGTATCCGTCGTCTACTACCGGTCCATTGTCGCTGGAAAGAATAATTAATGTGTTCTGGGTCAATCCCATTTTATCGAGGGCCTCGAGTAACTGACCTACACTCCAGTCAAATTGTGCGATAGCATCACCGCGCAGTCCCATCTTGTTTTTACCACGGAAGCGATTGTGTGGAAAACGGGGAACATGCACATCATTAGTGGCGAAATACATAAAGAAAGGCTCGTCTTTATGTTGTTTGATAAAATCAACTGCATGTGCGGTAATGGAATCGGCTATATTTTCATCTTTCCATAATGCTTTGCCACCTCCTTTCATATAACCGATTCGGCTGATGCCGTTCACGATAGACATATCATGACCGTGGCTCGGCTTCAGATTATATAAAAGTTCAGGATTGTCTTTTCCGGTAGGTTCACCGGGGAAATTTTTTATATAGCTTACTTCTATCGGAGCTGAAGGATCATAATTGGCTACTTGACCATTCTCGATAAATACACAGGGAACCCGGTCGGCTGTGGCTGCCATGATATAGGAATAGTCAAACCCCAAATCACCTAGAGAAGCGGAGAGAGGGGCATTCCAGTCTTGTTGTGCAGTTTTATCACCTAATCCTAAATGCCATTTGCCAAATGCTCCTGTAGCATATCCGGAGCTTTTAAACATATCTGCCATAGTATACTGCTCGGGGCGTATAATCATTCCTGCATTGCCTGCAGCTACATCTGTTCCGGGTTTACGCCATGCATATTCTCCGGTCAGCATGGAATATCTGGATGGGGTACTGGTAGCGGCAGTGGCGTGTGCGTTGATAAATCGTATCCCTTCGGATGCCAGACGGTTGACATTTGGAGTTTGTACGTTTTTTGCTCCATAACACTCCAAGTCACCATATCCTAAATCATCAGCATAAATGAAGATGACATTGGGCTTGTCTGTGTTTTGATTTTTATTTTCCGCATGAACAGCCAAGCATGAAGTAAATGCCAATGAGAGCATTCCGTAATGTCTTTTTTTCATAGTAATTATATTGTTTAGTGAGTAATCAATTCTACAAAGATAAAGATATATTTTAAAAACGGGGATTAATTCTACAAAATTGTGGAATGAAATTGTGGTATTTCCACATAATGTGGAAAAAAAAAATGATTATTCTGTTGATTTTTAGTGTATTGAATGGTACTATGCCCCGTGGTATATTTTTTGTTATGTGAATTAACATAATACGCTAAAAACTAAACTTTTAAATATATAACCATTTACCTTAACAAAACAAGGGTGAAAAGCTGATAGAAAAGCCATGTTCCCCCTGAATGGGAAAATCTGTATATAACTCAGTTTTAAGCTTCCCGGTTCGTGACGAATCGGGAAGCTTCTATTTTTTTCTTAATGAATCTAGTTTTTCTACAAGTCTTTTACTGAAAATAAGTTAATATTAATGGATGAAATGCAGTATTTGATCTCTTTTTTACTTTTAAGAGTAGAAAATAGATTAATACATTATGGTTATGAAAAAATTGAACCTTTTATTATTAGCATTCCTAGTAGTTATGGGAGTCACTTTCCAATCATGTGATGATGGTGATGGCTACTCTCTTGGTGATGTGGCAGTGGATTGGGCTACTGTAAATGTGAAAGGTGCCCATGTATATGACTTTACCGGTGACAGATGGGGACAAATTTGGCCTGCAACTACTGATTATTTTTGGTATTCCCCGATAGATGGACAACGAGTTATTCTTTATTTCAATCCTCTGTATGATAATTATCCGGAAGGATATGATTGTTCAGTCAAAGTGTTGAATATAAAGGAAATTCTAACTAAACCTATAGAGGAGTTAACAGCAGAGAATGAAGAAACGTTTGGCAATGATCCTGTAGATATATTTGAAGGTAATATGTGGATTAGTGGTGGTTATTTAAATATTATTTTTAATCAGAATATGCCTTCTAAAATGAAACATTTGGTTAGTTTGGTAAAGAACACTACAATTACGCCCGACCAGGATGGCTATATTCATTTAGAATATCGTTACAATACGTATGCTGATACTACTGGTTATTGGAGAAACGGTGCGGTATCCTTTAATTTGAATTCTTTGGAAATAACATCGGAAACAAAGGGTATAAAGGTAAAAATAAACTCGGCTAAAAATGGTGAGAAGGAAGTCACTTTTGATTTAAAAGAAACACCGTCACCAGTAGGTTTGAGCCAAATGGATTTTTCTCAAATGGAAATCAAATAATTAGGGTTTGATTAGAGAGAGTTGTGTGTGGCCCCTTGCATCTTGTTGTGGTAGATGCAGGGGGCTGATTGTATTGTTGATAACGTTTTTCAGTTTGATATTTGTTGTTTATTGGTTGGTTGATGGAAAAAATTGTATGGTTTCTTCGTTTTTTTTCTTATTTCAGTGTTTTTTCAGAATTATCTTGTTTCTTTGTCTTTAAGAACCAAAAGTTGGACTTATGAAAATACTATTAGTAGAAGACGATGCTAATTTGCGTGAAGTGACTCAGCGTTCATTGGAAAAGGAGCGTTATGTGGTGGAAATTGCTGCCGATTACCGTACTGCATTACAAAAGATAGAGGATTATGATTATGACTGTATTTTGCTGGATATTATGTTGCCGGATGGGAGTGGCTTGGATTTGTTGGAAAAGTTAAAAAAAATGCATAAACGGGAAAATGTTATCATTCTTTCAGCCAAAGATTCTATAGAAGACAAAGTGCTAGGATTGGATCTCGGAGCTGATGATTATCTGCCTAAACCTTTTCATTTGGTGGAACTGAATGCACGTATCAAAAGTGTGATACGCCGTCATCAGCAAGGTGGGGAAAATAGTATCAAATACGGAAATATAGAAATTTTTCCCGATAAATATGGGGTGACCGTAGCTGGAAAAAAGATTGAACTGAACCGTAAGGAATATGATATTCTGGTTTATTTTATGAACCGTCCCGGCAGATTGGTTAATAAAAACACACTTGCCGAATCCGTATGGGGCGACCATATAGATCAAGTCGATAATTTTGATTTTATCTATGCCCAAATAAAGAATTTACGAAAGAGGTTGAAAGAGGCAGGAGCTACTCCTGAACTGAAGGCTGTTTATGGTTTTGGATATAAAATGGTAGTGGAATAAATGAAATTGATTTATTATGTCATTATCCGTATATCGTTAGTGTTGTCGGTTTTATTGACTGGCTGGGCCATCCTTTTCTATTTTACTGTAATGGATGAGGTGAATGATGAAGTGGATGACTCATTGGAAGATTATTCTGAAATTATCATCATACGTGCATTGGCGGGAGAGGAGCTTCCTTCTAAAAATACAGCTTCCAACAATCAGTATTTCCTGCGTGAAGTGACAAAGGAATATGCAGGATCTCGTGATGATATCCTTTATAAGGATTCTATGGTTTATATTCCCGAAAAAGATGAAACTGAACCTGCACGAATCCTTACTACCATTTTTAAGGATGATGGCGAAAAGTTTTTTGAATTGACGGTAGCGACCCCTTCTATAGAAAAAGATGATTTGAAAGATGCTATGGCAGGTTGGATGATTTTTCTTTATATAGCTTTATTACTGACTATAATTGTTATTAATGTGTGGGTGTTTTATCGAAATATGCGTCCTCTTTATGTATTGCTTCATTGGTTGGATAAATATCGTATCGGTAAAGGAAACGAGCCTTTACAAAATAATACCCGGGTTTCAGAATTCAGAAAATTGAATGAGGCGGCTGTTCGTTATGCAGAGCGCAGTGAGCAGATGTTCGAACAGCAAAAACAATTTATTGGTAATGCATCTCATGAGATGCAGACACCACTAGCTATTTGTCGTAATCGGTTGGAGATGCTGATGGAGGATGAAAATCTTTCAGAAAGCCAATTGGAGGAGTTGATGAAAACCCATCAGACTTTGGAGCATATAACGAAGCTGAACAAGTCTTTGTTATTGCTTTCGAAGATAGAGAACGGTCAATTTACGGATACTACCCAAGTAGAAGTGAATAAATTATTGAGGCAATATTTGGAGGACTATAAAGAAGTGTATCAATATCGTGAGATCATAACAAGTGTAGAGGAAGAAGGTATTTTCTATCTTACGATAAATGAGACACTGGCAGTGGTGTTGCTTACCAATTTGTTGAAGAATGCTTTTGTACACAATATAGACGGTGGACACATCCGGATTGTCATTACTCCCCACAGTGTGATGTTTTGCAATACAGGGGCGGCACAACCACTGGATGCCCAGCGTATTTTTGAGCGTTTTTATCAAGGAAAGAAAAAAGAAGGCTCAACCGGTCTAGGCTTGGCAATAGCAGATACGATATGTAAAATGCAGGCTCTCAGGCTTTGCTATGAATATAAGAGTGGGGAGCATTGTTTTATACTTTATACATCCACTCATAATCAATGAAAAAAAATCGTGTTTTTTTCAGAATTTCAAATTCTTTTCAGAATCTCCCTTCATATTTGCATCAGAAAACAGAATGTAGAACCAAATAAAAAAAATGACGATTATGAAAAAGGTATTATTATTGTTAGTGTGCTTATTTACGTTGCAAACAGTGGTATGGGCGGATGATGACAAACCTATTCAAGTAAACCAATTGCCTCAGACTGCACAAACTTTTATCAAAACTCATTTCCCCAATAACAAGGTGGCGATGGCTAAAATGGAAACAGACTGGTTTGATAAAAGCTATGATGTGATTTTTACCAATGGAGACAAATTGGAATTCGATAAGAAAGGGGTTTGGACAGAAGTGAATTGCAAATACAGCGCTGTACCTGTCGCTGTGGTTCCTGACGCGATAAAGAAGTACGTCACTACGAATTATCCCGATGCCAAGATGCTCAAGATCGAGAGGGACAAGTATGATTATGAAGTGAAACTTTCTAATGGTTGGGAGATAAAGTTTGATATGCAGTTCAATGTGATTGATATTGACAATTAATTATTAGTTATAGATCTGAAGTGTGGTTTATGTGAATAAACTGAAGCTTTGCAGGCCGTTTCTTGTTCCATGAAGAAACGGCCTGTCTTTTTTATTGATTTTAATAGCATAGTAATTCTGCCGACACGATCTTGTAATAGATAACATGGATATTTGCATAGTTTTAATAATAAAGATATGCATCTAAGAACGTATTATCCTACAGTGGTTTTATCGGATATCCATCTGGGAACCTCTCATTCCAAAACAATTGAAGTCAGTAACTTTCTGAAATCTGTCAATTGTGACCGTCTGATATTGAACGGAGACATTATAGATGGTTGGCATTTGCGTAAGGCAGGTACTAAGAGGTGGCAAGCAAAACATACTGATTTCTTTAAGGTTATCATGAAGATGATGGAGAACTTCGGTACTGAAGTAATTTATGTGTGTGGCAACCACGATGATTTTCTGGACAGCTTGGTCCCTATGACATTCTATAACGTAAAAATCGTCAAAGAATACATCCTTGAAACACATGGAAAGCGTTATTATGTGACACATGGCGATATATTCGACCGGGTTACTACGCAGATGAAATGGTTAGCCCGGTTGGGCGATGCAGGTTATACATTCCTCTTATGGGTGAACCGCTTTTATAACCAATATCGTACTAAGCGGGGGAAACCGTATTATTCTCTGTCACAGGCCGTCAAACAAAAAGTAAAGTCGGCTGTTTCCTATATATCGGACTTTGAGAAAGTATTGGTGGAGTTTGCACGTGTACGTAAATGTGACGGAGTGATTTGTGGTCATATCCATCATCCGGCTAATACCTATTATGATGGTATTCATTATCTGAATTCGGGCGATTGGGTAGAAAGCCTTTCGGCACTGACTGAGGATGCGGACGGGAATTGGAATATCATGGAATACCATCATGTACTAGCTGATGAGAATGAAGAAAATAAAGAGTTTACCCTAATACATACAGCCTCATGAAATTTTTATTTATAGTACAGGGTGAGGGGAGAGGACATCTTACTCAAGCCATTACGTTGGAGGAAATATTGCGCCGGAACGGTCACGAAGTAGTGGAAGTACTGGTAGGTAAAAGTAGTTCGCGCCGCTTGCCGGGATTTTTCAATCGTAATATCCATGCTCCGGTAAAACGTTTTGTCAGTCCTAATTTTCTGCCTACACCAGCTAACAAACGGGTGAGTTTGATGCGGAGCGTGGCGTATAATCTAGTGAAACTTCCTGTGTATATCAATAGCATTAACTACATTCGTCAGCGTATCGAGGACAGTGGTGCGGATAGGGTTATCAATTTCTATGAATTGCTGACCGGACTGACTTATTTCCTGTTCCGTCCCTCTGTTCCGCAAATCTGTATAGGGCATCAATATCTGTTCTTGCATAAAAGTTTTGAATTTCCAAAGGCTGATAAAGTAAGCTTGGCTCTTTTGAAGTTTTTTACCGTATTGACCAGCTTGGGGGCGAAGGAACGTTTGGCTCTTTCTTTTCGTCACATGAACGATGATCCTCAGAATCATATCCGTGTGATTCCTCCCTTGTTGCGTAGGGAAGTGACTTTACATGAACCTTATTCCGGTGACTATATACATGGCTATATGGTTAATGCGGGTTTCAGTGAAAATGTAATGAAATGGCACAGGCAACATCCCGGGATACCGCTTCGTTTCTTTTGGGACAAGTGGGAGGAGGAACCGGTGAAGAGAGTGGACAATACATTGAGCTTTTATCAACTGGATGATGTGGAATTTTTGAGGCAGATGGCGGGATGTAAGGCTTATGCCAGTACTGCCGGATTTGAATCGGTGTGCGAGGCCATGTATTTAGGCAAACCTATTCTGATGGTTCCTGCTCATATAGAACAGGACTGTAATGCATATGATGCCGAAAAAAGCGGTGCGGGTATCATTTCCTCAGATTTTAATTTGCAACAGTTGCTGGAATTTGCGAAAGATTACCACCCCAATCGTGATTTTGTGTATTGGGTACGTGGAGCTGAATATACTTTGTTGAATTTGTTAGAGAGTGATTCTTCCAATTATCAACAAGTTTTATTTAATGAGATGTATTTGGTTGAAGAGTTTATTTGATTTTCTTATAAAAACTCTCTTTAAGTCATGGCTGTATGCGTCGGCTGTGACTTTTTTATTGTTATTGATTTGTAGTTATATTGACATGTTATTGTAATGTGTATGACGTATTTTTGCTAAAAATATTAAAACCGTATGGAGAAGAAGAAAAAGGAAGATAAATATTATCTGCCGAGAGATATCAGTTGGATGTATTTTAATCGTCGCATTTTGCAGGAAGCCATGAAAGAACGTGTTCCTATACTGGAACGGTTGAGCTTTTTAGGAATTTACTCTAATAATTTGGATGAATTTTTCAGAGTACGTGTAGCTACTCAAAGCCGGGTGGCCGAGTGCGAAGATAAAGCGGCGCATTCTGAACGGGAAGAAGCATTGAAACTGATTAGACAGATAAATAAACTGAACAACAGGTACTCTAAAGAATATGAAGGTGCGATCAAGCAGGTAACGGCAGAATTGGAGAAAGAAAATATTTGTTTAGTCAATCATGTACAACTGGATGAGGAACAACAGTTATTTGTCGATTCTTTTTATCAACAACGGCTGAATGGGTTTATTAGTCCTGTCTGGCTGAAATCAGTAAAACAACTGGGTAACGAAGCGGATGAAAATATCTTTTTGGCTGTAAAGATGAGGAAAGAAGGACATAAAGTTGGAGAATATGCAATTATAGAGCTGCCTGTAGCACAGGCAGGGCGTTTTATCCGTCTGCCGGATAAGGATGGTAAAAATTACCTGATGTATTTGGATGATGTGGTACGCTATTGTTTACCATTGATATTTCATGGTATGAACTATAAACATTTTGAAGCGTATGCTTTCAAGTTTACCAAAGATGCGGAGATGGAGATAGACAATGATCTGCGTAACGGAATGATGCAGAAAATTTCTAAAGGAGTAAAGAGTCGCAAACGAGGTGAGCCTTTACGGGTTATTTATGATGCCAGTATGCCTAAAGATCTTTTAAAACGTGTCATGAACAAGTTGAATCTGGATAAGTTGGATACAGTATTGGGCGGTGGAAAATATCATAACCATAAGGACCTGATGCGTTTTCCAGACTGTGGCCGGAAAGATTTGAAATACCCTGAATGGACTCCTGTTTTGAAAAATGAGCTTTCGGGTAACGTTGGTATGTTGGAGCTGATTCGTAGGAAAGATCGTTTTATTCATGTGCCTTATCATAGTTTCGATTCTTATATCCGTATATTGCAGGAAGCGGCGATTAATAAAGAAGTAAAAAGTATCAAGACAACCCTCTATCGTTTGGCTAAAGATTCGAAAGTGGTAAAAGCATTGATTAATGCGGCACGCAATGGAAAGAAAGTAACAGTAGTTATTGAATTGCTGGCACGTTTTGACGAGGCTTCCAATATAGATTGGTCAAAGAAAATGCAGGATGCCGGTATCCGTGTGATATTTGGGGTGGAGGGACTGAAGGTACACTCTAAGATTACCTATATATCCATGAAAACAGGTGCGGATATAGCTTGTATCAGTACAGGAAACTTTCATGAAGGTAACGCCCGTATGTACACTGATTATATGTTGATGACGGCTGCTAAGAATGTGACGCGTGACGTGAGTTTGGTCTTTGATTTTATAGAACGCCCTTATTCTCCCGTTCGCTTCAAAGAACTGTTGGTATCTCCTAATGAGATGAAGCAAAAATTTATCCGTCTTATTAATGAAGAAATTAAGAACAAGCAGGCCGGAAAACCTGCTTACATTTTGATAAAGATTAATCATATTACTGATCCGGTAATGGTGAAGAAACTGTATGAAGCATCTTCGCATGGTGTTCGGATAGACTTGCTGGTTCGTGGTAATTGTTCACTGATTACGGGAGTGCCGGGAGTGAGTGATACAATTCGTATCAATGGCATCATAGACCGTTATCTGGAACATTCGCGTATTTTTATTTTTGCCAATGGTGGTGATGAGAAAATGTTCATTGGTTCGGCTGACTGGATGCCGCGCAATTTGGATAACAGGGTGGAAGTGATTGCTCCCGTTTACGATCCGGAAATAAAGGCAGACTTGAAGCGGGTAGTGGAATATGGTTTGAAAGATACTCTGCAAGGACGGGTGGTGGACGGAACAGGAGAGAATCGTCCTTGGATATCGGAAGATAAGACAGCTTTCCGTTCGCAGGAGGAATTATACAAATATTATTTAAATGAAAACAGAATAAAGGATTAAGATGGGAAAAGTGAATTATGCTGCTATTGATATTGGTTCTAACGCTGTGCGCCTTTTGATAAAAAGCATTGACAGGGAGGCTGTGCAGGAGAAAAAAATTAAAAAAGTGATGATGCTTCGCGTACCCCTACGACTAGGGTTCGATGTTTTCTCCATAGGTGAATTGTCCGAGAAGAAAGCGGATAAGCTGAGACGTTTGATGAAGGCTTTCCGTCAGTTGATGAAAATTTATGATGTGGATGATTACAGGGCATGTGCTACTTCGGCTATGCGGGACGCGCGTAACGGGAGGACGATAATCAAGAAAATCGAAAAGGATACAGGTATCCGCATTGAGATAATTGATGGTCAGGAAGAGGCTCGAATGATTTATAATAATCATATAGAGTGTATGGAAGACCGTCTGGGTAATTATATGTATGTGGATGTGGGTGGTGGCAGTACAGAGATTAATCTGTTGACTAACGGTGAGTTGGTATGGTCGGTGTCTTACAACATCGGTACGGTGCGTATGCTAAGTAATGCTGTTAAAGAAGGAACTTGGCAGCAAATGGAAGAAGAGCTTATGAAAGTGACGGAAGGTGTTGCCGCGATCAATATCATCGGATCGGGTGGGAATATTAATAAGTTGTTCCGCCTGGCAGATAAGAAGGATAAGAAGTTGCAACGTTTGCCGGTCAGTTCGTTGCAAACAGTCTATGATGTGTTGAAACCGCTGACTCCGGAGGAAAGGGTAGAGGCATTCAGTCTAAAGCAAGACCGTGCCGATGTAATTGTGCCTGCTGCGGAAATTTTTCTGAAAATTGCAGAAGTAGTGCATGCAGAATATATTTATGTTCCGGTCATTGGACTGTCTGATGGTATCATTGACAATCTGTATGCCAAAAGCCTTGAGAAAGAAATGAAAGCTGAATAAGCTTTCATTTTAATACTGTTTGTGTTGTACGGCTTCAAAAATATTCGCTTTTCTCTGATAAATTGTTGGAAATTAATAGTTGAAGTTCCAAAATTTGCTATATATTTGTAATCGTTAACAACTAACAAACAGAAATACCATGATGAACAAAATGTGCATGGCAGCTATAATAGCTGCTTCTTTGTATGCAGGGACTACTTTTGCCCAACCTGCCGCCGTAAAGAAAATCATTGAAACGGGCCAAACTGATAACCGGGTAATGCATCAGTTGGATATTCTCACCAATCGTTTTGGGGGAAGAGTTATTGGCTCGGATGCATATGAGAATGCAGCCGAGTGGATGATGCGTGAATATAAACGGTGGGGTATTGACGTACGCTTGGAAGAAGCTGGGGAACTGCCGGTAGGTTTTAACCGTGGTCCATGGTTCGGACGTTTAATCGGGGGAGATCAGGCGATGGATTTGCATTTTGTCACTCCATCCTACACTTCAGGTACTAAAGGTCTGCAACGCGGGCATGTTTTGATAGAGCCCCGTACTCAAGAAGAACTAGACCGCATGAAACATCAGTTGAAAGGCGCTTGGGTGTTGATTTCAGGTGAAAATGTAGGTTGGCCTGTTGACCGTTCTGCTAAAGGAGATTCGTTGAGAGCTGCTATCAAAGCTGAAAATATAGAAATAGAAAAGCAGAATGCTGCCTTGATGGAAGAGAATTGGAGCAAAGGAACCAAACATGCCATGAAGCCTTTGCGTGAAATGCCGGGACTATTTTATAAAGAAATGTGTGAGGCAGGAGCACTTGGCTTTATTCAGTCGGCACCTGTACCTTTACGTGCTTTGTATGATCGTGCTTTATTAAATGATCCCCATACTACGTTTGATAATTTGCCCGAAGTCTGTGACATCAAATTGGATGAACATCAATACAAAATCATCAAGCAGATGGTGAAAGAACGCCGGAACTTCTGGCTGGAATTTGATATTCGTAATCATTTCAAACTAGGTCCTGTGAAATATCATAATGTCGTAGCATCCATTAAAGGTACTAAATATCCGGATGAATATGTTATTATAAGCGGACATCTTGATTCTTATGATGTGGCAACCGGTGGTATAGACTGCGGTACAGGTATTGGTCCTATGATGGAGGCTGCCCGTATGATTGCACTTTCCGGTGCAAAACCTAAACGTACTATATTGTTTGTGGCTTTTGCTGGAGAGGAATTTGGTTTGTTGGGCGCAAAATCTTATGTCAAGACTCACGCTAAAGAGTTAGGAAAGATTGCTAATCTATTCAATCGGGACGGAGGACCGACTCCTCCGGTGGGAATCTCCGTTCCTCAGGCTATGTATGATGATTTTGTGGAAGTGTGCAAGCCTGTGAAAGAAATCCGTGCGGATTATCCGT
>ERZ773107.1109-NODE-1109-length-26246-cov-3.456455_pt1 | contig 26246 bp, 18 predicted proteins | sample MGYA00580571_ERZ773107 | MGnify/ENA primary metagenome ERZ773107 (study PRJEB29015, sample SAMEA2737843) | human gut metagenome | biome: human gut; feature: human-associated habitat; material: faeces | place: China | collected 2012 ... | reverse complement strand
GGGAATCTTGGCAGGTGCGGTCCTGGCATTTGCACGGGCACTGGGAGAGTATGGAGCAACCAGTATGGTAGCTGGTTACACACCGGGAAAGACGGCGACGATCTCAACAACCGTCTATCAACTGTGGAGAACTAATAATGATACGTTGGCATTTCGATGGGTACTGGTAAATGTGGTGATCTCGGCAGTTGTTCTTTTGCTGGTCAATCTTCTGGAGAAAAAAGAATGTTCTTCTGGTAAATCGACAAGTGGGAAGTAGAAACGATGGCATTACGGGTAGATATTTGTAAAAAACTGAATCATTTTACGTTGAAGACACAATTTGAAGCATCAGAAGGTGTGACAGGTATACTGGGAGCTTCGGGATGTGGTAAGAGTATGACACTCCGGTGCATTGCAGGAATCGAAAAGCCGGATGAAGGGCGGATTATCCTTGACGGCAAGGTGCTGTTTGATTCGGAGAAAAAAATCAATCTGCCGCCGCAGAAGCGGAAAGTCGGTTATATGTTCCAGGATTACGCCCTGTTTCCGCATATGAATGTTGTGCAGAATATTGAGGCAGGCATGGGAAAACGGCCGGACCGGGGCCGGACGGAATCGTTGATCCGCCAGTTTCAGCTGGAAGGGCTGGAGAAAAAGATCCCGGGACAGCTTTCCGGCGGACAGAAACAGCGCGTCGCGATGGCACGGATGCTCGCAGCAGAGCCGGAACTGATTCTGCTCGACGAGCCGTTTTCAGCGCTCGATACCTACCTGAAATGGCAGTTGGAGCAGGAGATGTACAAACATCTGAAGGAGGCCGGAAAACCGGTCATCTTCGTATCACACAACCGCGATGAGGTGTACCGCCTCTGCGATACGGTCAGCTGTATGAACCGGGGAAAGATGGAAGTCATGGAACCGCTGAAGGAATTTTTCCAGAATCCGAAGACGCGCACAGCGGCAATTTTGTCGGGCTGCAAGAACATTTCGGCGGCCGAGCGGGTGGATGCGCACACGCTGCGGGCCGTGGACTGGGGCGTAACGCTGCACGTAAAGGAGCGGGAAATTGCAGACGATATCCGCGCAGTCGGCATCCGGGCACATTTTCTGGCCACAGTAGAAAGGCCGGGTGAGGAAAATGTATTTCCGGTCAACGAATCCGAAATCTGGGAAGATCCGTTTGAATGGAACATTTCGTTCCGGAAGAATGCCGAATGCAGCTGGCTGCAGTGGAATATCGCAAAAACAGACTGGAGCCCGGAAATGGGGATTCCAAAGGAGCTGTATCTGAAGGAGGAAGATATTCTGCTGCTGACGGATTCCTGATGCTGGTGTGACAGATTTGGATAAAAAAAGATTGTTTTCGAAATCGTGATCGTGTTTCGAAAACAATCTTTTTTCATCGTTTACAGATTCATTACATGGTGATCCAGCCGAATGCATTTGCCACGGAACTGAACAGAATGATCAGTGCAAACACCGGGCAGAGATACTGGATCATGACAAGAAAGATTTTCTTTCTGCGGAAGCGGCTCTCACCGTGGATGATTTCTTCCTCGATTTTTGCCACACCGATGACTCTCGAAACGAGAAGACAGGTGGCAATGGCAGCAATTGGCATCATCACGGAGTTCGTCAGGAAGTCGAAGAAATCCAGGAACTGCATGCCAAGAATGGTGACGGAGGAAAGCGGTCCGTAGCCAAGGCAGGAGAGCGTTCCGAGCGCAATCATGATAACGCCGATCAGAACGGTCGATTTTTTACGGCCCCAGCCGAGCTCATCCTCAAATGTGGAAACGGCGCTTTCTGTCAGTGCGATGGAGCTGGTCAGTGCGGCAAACAGCACCAGAAGGAAAAACAGAATACCGATCACAGTGCCAAAGCCCATATTGGCGAATACCTTCGGGATGGTGATAAACATCAGGGAAGGTCCTGCCTGCAGGGTATCCGGATTTCCGCCGGAGAAGGCAAAGACGGCAGGAATGATCATCAGGCCTGCCATGATCGCAATGGCAGTGTCAAAGATTTCGACGTTGCGTGTGGAATCCTCGATCGAGGTGTCTTTTTTCATGTAGGAGCCAAAGGTGATCAGAATACCCATCGCAATCGAGAGGGAGTAGAACATCTGTCCCATGGCGGCAACAACGGACATCCATGAAAAGTTTTTGAGGTTCGGAACAAGGAAATACTTCACGCCTGCCAGTGCGCCCGGTCTTGTTACGGAATAAACGGCAATGATAACGGAAAGGACGATCAGAATCGGCATCATCACCTTGGAAACGCGTTCAATGCCGTTTCGCACACCGGCGTAGATGATGGCGACCGTAATAAGGCAGAAAACGGCAAAACAGAGCTCTGTGGAAACTCCGTTTGAGATGAAGCCGGAAAAATAGCCGTCCTCTGCGAGCAGGGTACTGTTGCCCTTCACGTATTCGATCAGATATTTGATGACCCATCCTCCGATGACAGAGTAGTATGGAACGATCAGAATCGGGATAATGGCGTTGATCCAGCCCCCGGCGGAAAGCCATTTCGATTTGCCGAACGACTGGAAAGCGCCGACCGGGCTTTTTCGTGTCATGCGTCCGATGGCGGACTCGGCAACGATCATGGAGTAGCCGAAGGTGAGCGCCAGCAGGATATAAATGAGGAGGAAAATTCCTCCGCCGTATTTTGCTGCGAGGTAGGGAAAACGCCAGATATTTCCAAGTCCGACGGAAGCGCCTGCTGCAGCCAGCACGTAACCGATTTTGCCGGAAAACGAGCTGCGGGATTTGTTGTGTTTGTTCATAGAGTTCCTTCCTTTTGTGTGTTACAAAAATTTTGGGTTTATGGTCAGTTCTTGAAGATTTTTTATGCTGACACCATAAAGAAGATTGTAACATTATTGGGAAGGAAAGTCACTACTAAATTTTTTGTTTTTTGCTGTCCGGCAGGGATTCCCCGGCCAGTTCCGCCATCAGCTCCGGCACGGTGGTCATGTGATCGAGACGCCATGCATTTTCTCCGCAGAAAAGGAGAGCGTTGTCGGTATCGCCATCGGCAGCGCGGGTCAGGGCAGTGGTAATACAGTAGGGAATGGAGGCTTTGTCGCATTTTTTGAGGCACTGGTAGCAGTGTGAGATTTTTTCCCGTTCCTGTTCGCGTTCCGTCAGAAACGGATTGCGGATTGCGCGGCCCGGCATGCCGACCGGACTGTGCATGATCGTGATATCTTCTTTTTTTGCATTCAGGTATGCCTGTTTGTAGCGGGGATCGGCATCGCATTCTTCCGTGACAACGAAACGGGTAGCCATCTGGACGCCTGCGCAGCCAAGCGACAGATAGTGAAGGATATCCTCATGGGTGTAGACGCCTCCGGCAAAGACGACGGGGATGGTACAGGCATATTTTTCTTCGTAGCCATGTACAATCTGCAGAATTTCCCGGATTTCGTCATCGTAGCCGCGTCGTGCTGTTTCTTCTACGGTTTCGGCGGAATAGCCGAGATGGCCTCCGGCTGCAGGACCTTCGATGACAACGAGATCAGGGACGCGGTGATAGTGATTGTCCCAAAGCTTCAGAAGAACCTTGGCGGTCCGGGGCGGGGAAACGATAGGCGCGAGCTTGATGGAGCTTCCCGCTGTGTATTTTGGCAGATCAGTCGGGAGACCGGCCCCGGAGATGATGAGATCGGCTCCGTTTTCGATGCAGCAGCGGACGTATTCCTCGTAGTGGGTCAGGGCGCACATGATATTGACGCCGATGATGCCGCCGTTTGAAATTTCTTTGGCGCGGCGGATGTGGAAGGCGAGTGCGCGGAGATTGGCACTTAAGGGATCACGCGCGAATTCCGGATCGCGCCAGCCGGGCTGGGCGGCGGAGATGATGCCGATTCCGCCGGCTTTGGCAACGGCACCGGCGAGGGATGAGAGGCTGATGCCGACGCCCATTCCGCCTTGGATGATGGGGTATCTGGCAACTAAATTTCCTATTTTTAATTCTGGCAGCATATAAATTCTCCTTTTTTGATAAACGGACGATCCAGTGGCTGCCGCCGCGCCGTGGATGTTCCTCAGGTGGTCCCGCGGATTTTATATTCGTCCTGAACGATCATCGTTCAGGGCGGTTTTTTATTTACGCGAGCAACGAGCCAAAGTCCGTGCTTGCACGAGACCTTGGCGACTGCCGCGATAACTAGAGAAACTCGCAAAGCGTGTTTCTCTAGTTTTGTTAAAAGCGCTTTCGAAAACGGCAAACTCGCTGCGCTCAGACAGTGCCGTTTTTGAAAGCAACACAAAATCCCATAGCCTAAGAGTTTGCGGGCCTCCTGCAAATGCGCTCACCTGGAGGAACATCCACGGCGCGGCGGCAGCCATTGGATCTGGTTATTGGTGACGAATAAATAGAATAAATATGTGATGTAAAATACTTTAGCATGTGGTTTTTAAAACTAGATATATAATACTTTGAATATCAAAGTATGTCAAGAGGGAAAATGAAAAACGTGATTGCGGGGGGTGGGGAGGTGTGGTAGAGTGGGTGGTAGAAAGTAAATTTGAGACAGGAGGATATGGGACATGTTAAGGGATCTGGTGTTGAAGAACAGGAGTTATCGTGGATTTGATGAGTCGGTGCGGATTTCGCGGGAGACGTTGGAAGGGTTTGTGGATTGCGCGCGGCTTTGTCCTTCGAGTGTGAATAAGCAGCCGTTGAAGTATTTTCTGGCGTGGGAGCCGGACGAAGTGGAGAAGGTGCAGGGTCTGACGAAGTGGGCGCGGGCGTTGCCGGATATGGTACTGCCGCATCCGGGAAAACGGCCGATGGGTTTTGTTGTGATCTGCCAGGATAAGAGGATTGATGAGAATCTGAACCGGTATCAGAAGGATGTCGGGATTGTGGCGCAGACGATGCTGCTTGCGGCTGTGGAGCAGGGGCTTGGCGGCTGCATGATCGGGAATTTTCAGGCGGGCGAGGTAATGGAGGGACTTGGACTGCCTGAGGAGATCCGGCCGCTTTTGATTGTGGCGTTTGGAAAACCGGCGGAGGAGATTCATCTGGTGGATGTGCCGGAGGATGGGAATACGAATTATTACCGGGATGAAAATGATGTGCACTATGTGCCGAAGAGAACGCTGGCGGATGAATTGCTGAACTGAAGATAGAAACTGAAGATAGAGCCGGAAAATTCCGGAAAAATGTCGGATGAACCGTCCTAAAAAGTTAGATCTAAAAAATCTGATTTCTTGGGGCGGTTCAAAGAATCCGGCATTTTTTTACTTTGCAGGAAACTTCGTTGAATTTTCCTGTAAAGTAAAAAGCCCTCCGGGCAGGATCGCACTGCGGCGGAGGGGAAAGGAAAGCACAGGCTCTTATTAGTTTCGGTGTAGCCCGAAAAAGGGAAAATGTCCCATACTTTCTGGCAATCCGGGGAGATGTCTGGTGGGCAGGAAATGGTGCAAATAAAGATGTTTTTTCCTGCAAAACAGAACCTTTTTTCTCGAAAGGGATCATGATAAAATGAGAAAAAATGGGGGAATTTTCAAAAATAAGATGGAGGAGGATATTGAAATGAAAATTTATCACGCACAGGTGAATCATCTGGAAAATCCAATGGGGTTCCGGATGGAGAGAACGGTCTTTTCCTGGAAAGTGAAAGACGCGGAAGGAAAAAAACAGAGCTATGCGAGAATCCGTGTAGCATCGGATGCAGCGATGGAGCATCTGCTGTTTGATTCCGGAGAGGATGATAAGGCGAGCAGTCTTTTCTATCCGGTGAAGCTGGATCTGGAGCCGAGAACGCGGTATTACTGGAACGTGGAAGCGGGCAGTGATGCCGGGGAGACGGCGGTGAGTGAAGTACAGTTTTTTGAGACCGGAAAACGGAATGAAGCATGGACAGGAAAATGGATTTCCTGTGACAGTAAGGAGAACCGTCATCCATATTTTGAAAAAGAAATTGTTCCGGCAAAAGAGGTAGCGAAGGCCAGGCTGTATGTCTGCGGACTTGGACTGTATGAGGTGTATGTGGATGAGAAGCGTGTCGGGGATGAGTACCTGACGCCGTACAGCAATGATTACAATGAATGGGTACAGTATCAGACGTATGATGTGACAGAGGAGGTTTCAAAACAGGGAATGCTCCGTGTGCTGCTTGGAAACGGCTGGTACAAGGCGCGGTTTGGATTCAGTGCGTTTGAGGACAAGGGATTTTACGGCAATGAGTGGAAGCTGATTGCGGAGATTCACATAGAGTACAAAGACGGAACGAAAGATGAGATCAGTTCTGATGAAACCTGGTCAGTTACAAGAAGCAATTTGTGGTTTTCCAATATCTATGACGGTGAGAGAAGAGATGATACGCTGCCGCCGGTAGAGGAGTCTCCTGCGCGGATCGCAAAGGTTCCGAAAGGCCGGCTTATGGAACGGTTATCTCTTCCAGTTAAGGTACAGGAGGAGATGAAGCCGGCAGAGCTGATCCATACTCCTGCCGGAGAAGAGGTATTTGATCTGGGGCAGGAGATCACGGGGATCTTCCGGCTGCGGGTGCATGAGCCGGCGGGGACAACTATCAGGATTCAGACGGGCGAGGTGCTTCAGGACGGATGTTTCTACAACGAGAATTTAAGAACTGCACTTTCGGAGTACATTTATGTTTCTGATGGTACAGAAAAGGTGATTACGCCTCATTTTACATACTATGGTTATCGATATGTGAAAGTGACCGGGGTTAGGGACCTTTCGTGTGAGGATTTTACGGCGCTTGTTCTTTACAGTGATTATGAGAGCATCGGGGCAATCGAGACAGGGAATGATCTTGTGAACAAATTAATCTCCAATATCGAATGGGGAATGAAAGGGAACTTTCTGGATGTGCCTACAGACTGTCCCCAAAGAGATGAGAGGATGGGCTGGACAGGAGATACACAGGTATTTTCCGCGACTGCAAGCTATCTGGCTGATACCTATGCGTTTTACCGAAAATATTTATACGACCTGTATCAGGAACAGCTTCTGGCGGGCGGAATGGTTCCGGAGATTGTCCCCACATTCGGACCGACAAAATGTTCCTGCGCATGGGGAGACGCCGCATGTATCATCCCCTGGAACGTATATTTGTTCAGCGGGGACAAAACAATACTCGAAAACCAAATTGAGAGCATGAAAGCGTGGGTCGATTATATCCGGAGAATTGATGGAGACCATCATGGATGGAGACAGGTTTTCCATTATGGTGACTGGCTTGCTCTTGACCGTACAGGTGCCGCTGCGAACAGCGTGTATGGAGCGACTGATGAAGCATACATTGCAGACATCTACTACGCGGCAAGTGCACAGATTGTTGCAAAAGCAGCAGAGGTGCTTGGACTGGAAGAAACGAGACAGGAGTATCAGAAAATCGCAGACCGTCAGTGGCAGGTCGTGAAAGAAGAATATTTTACTGCTACAGGCAGATGTGCGGTGAAGACGCAGACAGGGCTTATTCTTGCACTGAAATATCATCTGTCTGAAAATGAAGAACTGACAAAGCAGATGCTGCAAAAGCTTCTCAGGGATAATAAAAATAAATTAAATACCGGGTTTGTAGGAACCCCGCTTCTGTGCAATGTCCTGACTGATCATGGAATGACAGACGCGGCATACCGGCTGCTTCTGAATAAGGAATACCCGGGCTGGCTCCATGAAGTGAAGCTGGGAGCAACAACGGTGTGGGAGCGTTGGAATTCACTGGATGAGAGCGGACATGTCTCCAGCACGGGGATGAACAGTCTAAATCATTATTCTTACGGCGCTGTATTGGAGTGGATCTTCCGTCATGCGGCCGGGATTGATGTGACGGAACAGAACCCGGGAGGCAGGGTGATGCGGATCAGCCCGAAAGTGAATAATGGACTGAAATATGTAAAAGCTGTTTATGATTCGGCAAGCGGATGCTATCAGTGCGGCTGGGAGATATCAGAGGATAATAAAATCACGGTCACTGTTACGGTTCCGTTCGGCGGAAGTGCAGAAGTGGTTCTTCCATATGCGTCGGAATCTGTATATGAAGATAAAGAAAATCCATTATTTGAAGAGGTGGAAAATGGAATCTGCCGTGTGAGAGCCGGAGAATATGAAGTCGCTTATGAGGCGTCACAGCCTTTAAAGAAGAAATACAGCATAGACTCGACAATGGAAGAACTGCTGAACCATCCGGATATCCGCGCGTTTCTTTCTCAAATGATGGAAGTGGATATGATCCCCGATATTGCATATGGGCTTTCGCTTAGAGATGTCGCGAAAACATTCGCAGGAGAGATAAAAAAAGATGAGGCGCAGATGCTGGATGCGGCACTGGCAAAATTCTAATCAGGAGGGTTGCTATGGAGCTTATAAGGCTTAAAGTAAACAGTCAATATAGACCATGCGTGGACGAAGCACCTTATTTTTCATGGGTAATCACTAGTGATGAAAAGAATGTGATGCAGACATCCTATCATATCACAGTGAAAAATATGGACGAAGTAATGTGGGATTCTGGAATGGTAGAAAGTGATAAAAGTATTTTTGTGGAGTACTCAGGGAAACCATTACAAAGTCTCAGTGACTACAACTGGACAGTGGAAGTGACAGTTAATAACGGAGAAAAGGCGGCGGCATCCTCATCCTTTGAGACAGGATTTATGAAGAAAGAATAGACGGCCGAGTGGGTGAAATCTCCGTTTCCTATGAAAAAGGTAAAACCCGGAACCGGCGGGCAGAATATTTTCGCAAAGAATTTGATGCACGAGACGGCATAAAACGAGCGCGCGTTTATGCCACCTGTCACGGAGCATATCAGCTCAGCATGAACGGAATGCGTCCGGATGACAGAGAGTTTGCGCCGGAATTTACCGTCTATTCTAAATATCTGTGCTACCAGACTTATGATGTGCCCCCGTTTTTGAGAGAGGGAGGAAATGTCATAGGAATGCTGGTGGGGGACGGCTGGTATGACAGCGCGAACTTTAAACCGAGAAGCAGGAAGTTTAAAGCCGAACATTCTGTGTTATTTCAGATAAAGATTGATTATGAAGACGGAACGAGTGAAATGGTGCTGTCAGATGATACGGTGAAAGTTTCAGAAAGTCCGATTCGTTCATCAGATCTGTTTGCAGGTGAACTCTATGACGCACGGATGGAACAGGAAAACTGGAACTGCTGCGGATTCGATGACAGCAGCTGGAAAACCGGTATTCCATGCGGAAAAATTTACGTGAACCTGGTGGCTCAGTACGGGGAACCGGTGCGCCCGGTAAAAGAAGTGCCGGCAGTAGGAATGACAGTTAGCCCGAAAGGCGAGACGATCATTGACTTTGGACAGAACTTGGCAGGTGTTCTGCGGGTAAAAAGCAAACTGCCGGCCGGAACAAAAATGGTATTAGATCATTTTGAAACTCTTGATCAATATGGAAACTATTTCAACAATATTTTCATGTCAGAGAAAACAGGGCACAAGCAAAGTGATATTTATATCTCAAACGGGAAATTCACAGAATACATACCGCATTTTACATATCATGGATTCCGCTATGTGAGAGTGACATGCGATCAGCCGGTGAGCCCGGAGGATTTCACAGCGATTGTCCTGTCTTCTGACAATGAGGATCTGGGAACATTTGAGACGTCCAACGAAGATATAAACCGGCTTTACGAAAATACAAGATGGTCTCAGCGGTCGAATCTGTTTTCAATCCCCACGGACTGCCCGCAGAGAGAAAAAGGCGGATGGACCGGAGATATCCAGATTTATGCAAGAACAGCCATGCTCAACGAAAATGTAACCCCATTTCTGACAAGATGGCTGCGTAATATGACCTTCAGTCAGCAGAAAAATGGGGCAATCCCCAATGTGATCCCCCTTACCGGAATCTATGAATTACTGGAGAAACTGAATCGGATCGTATACCGCAATTTTGAACCGGTGGGAGAAGCAGGATGGGGAGATGCCGCCTGTATCGTACCGTGGAGCATGTATCAGCTTACAGGAAATATCAGGATACTGAGAGAGCAGTATGACACAATGAAAAAGTGGTGCGACTATATCATCAACACTGCAAAGAAGCGTAGAGGCAAGATGAAACATCCAAAAGAAATTGACCAGTATCTGTGGAATACAGGACATCAGTACGGGGAGTGGCTCATACCGAGCCAGACAGTAGACGGAGCAGACCAAAGCGCTGCAAAACTTATCAATACTTCTACATACTGCGCGCCAATTTTTGGATGGAATTCCTGCCGGATCATGGCAGATACGGCAGCACTCCTCGGGCATACATCAGACGAATTATACTATGATGACATTGCGTCCAGAATGAAATCTGCCATTCAAAAAGGACTGATCGATGATGATGGGAAGATGCCTCTTGATTTTATGGGCAGTTATGTGCTGGCAATCGCATTTGATCTTGCTCCTGAAAGGAAGAAAAAAAGTATCGCCGGACATTTGATCCGCAAGATAGAAGAAAACGGGGATTGTCTGGATACAGGGTTCCTGACGACGCCGTATCTGCTGGATGCGCTCTGTAAGATCGGCAGGATGGACAAGGCATATAAAATCCTGCTCCAGACAAAGTGCCCGTCATGGCTTTATGAGGTGAAGCAGGGAGCGACAACAATCTGGGAAAATTACATTTCTTACAAGGAGGACGGGTCTCCGGTTATGACAAGCCTGAACCACTATGCCTTTGGATGCGTGGACGACTGGATGTTCCGGAAGATAAGCGGCATTGATATGGCTGCTCCCGGATTTAAGGAGATTGTAATCGCACCGGAGCCGGACAATGCGTTTACCAGTGTAAAACGTACTTATATAAGTGAGTACGGGGAAATCGCAGTCAGGTGGAGTATGGACGAAGGGAAATTTAAGCTGAAAGTAAAAATCCCCTGCAACACGACTGCCGTTGTAAAGATGCCGGATGGCAGATTATACAAGGTAGGAAGCGGAATGTATCAGTTTGAATAAAGAATCAAAGAAAACAAAATGACAGTATTTGCGAGAACTGACCGGTAAATACAGACGGTTAGTTCTCTTAATATGAAAGTTGAAAATAATAAGGAGTTAGGGATTATGAAAAAGAAAATATTGAAGATTATCTTAAGTATCGTTTTAATTCTGATTCTGGCTGTGGGAATCGGCCTGACATATTTAGTAGGAGCAGCAGGCGGTGGAGGACCGTTTGATTTTGTCTGGAAGAACAAACTGAAAAAAATGCCGGGAAACGCAGAAAAATACAGTCTGGAAAATATAGAACCGTTAGAAAACAGCCCTCTTGAAGGGAAGCGTATCTGCTACCTTGGATCATCTGTAACCTTAGGTCTGTACTCAATGGATGTTTCTTTCGCAGATTATATCTCTTACAGAAATGGCTGTGAGTATGTAAAAGAAGCTGTAAGCGGTACTACTTTAGTGGATAACGGAAAGACGTCTTATATCCAAAGGATGAAAAATAATATCGGTACAGATGAGAAATTCGATGCATTTGTCTGTCAGCTTTCCACGAATGACGCGTCGAAGGAAATGCCGATGGGAGAAATCAGCAGTTCAGAAAATCTGGAGGATTTTGATACACAGACGATAACAGGAGCAATGGAATATATCATTGTATATGCAAAGCAGACATGGAATTGTCCCGTGATCTTTTATACCGGAACAAAATATGACAGTAAACAGTATCAGCAGATGGTAGATGTATTGTTTGAGCTTCAGGATAAATATGGAATAGGCGTGATCGACCTTTGGAATGACGAGGAGATGAATGACGTTTCTGAAAAAGAATATGAAGTTTATATGGCAGATCCGGTTCATCCGACGCAGGCAGGATATCTGGAATGGTGGACGCCTAAGATGGAAGAATACTTATATCAGTTTTTAGAAAGATGATTATTATATTAAGTTTCGTCGGTAAACTGCTTATATATCGTTGGTGATTTGCCCTTTGGAATTATTTATAATTGAATCAAACAATGAAAGGACGGATAACGAAATGGAAAATTCAGTTACAAAAAGAGAAAAAATCAGTTATGGTTTGTATTTTATGGGACAGAATGTATTCTATGGACTGGTAGGATATATGACTACATATTTTACAGATATCGGCATAACGGCAGCATTGGTTGCGATCGTGGCGCTTATCACGAAAGTGTGGGATGCCATCAACGATCCGATCTTCGGTATGATCATGGATAAGGTGAATTTTAAGAAAGGGAAATTCCTGCCGTGGCTTCGAATATCTGTCATAGCGATTCCGGTGGCAACTATTCTTCTTTTTATAATACCTACCGGGATTTCCATGACGGCTAAAATCATATGGGCAACACTTGCTTATATGTTATGGGATACAGCCTATACCCTTTGCGATGTACCGATTTTTGGTATTGTTACCACGATGACAATAGACCAGAAGGAACGTGTTTCACTAAACAGCATAGGAAGATTGTTTGCTATTTTTGCAGGTATTGTTACAGGAATTGCCCTGCCGTTGGTACGGCAGCGGTTAGGCGGCTGGTCAACAACAGTAATTGTGTTATCTCTTTTGTCATGTGTTATGATGATTCCGATTTGTCTGTTCGCAAGGGAGAGAGTAATTGAAAAAGAAAGAGTCCAGAATGACGGGGCAGAAGAAAGTTATACATTGCGAGATATGGTAGAATGTCTGCGGAAGAACAAATATTTATTGCTTTTCTTTGCGGCTCCGCTCATCAGCAGCCTGCTTAATGTTGGTGCAAATTGGGGCTTATACGTTGCCCGGTACTGCCTTGGCGGTGAAGAAGCTGCCTCATATGTTTCGATGGCGGTAATTATTCCGACCTTAATCGGTGCGGTTATGGCAGTAGAATTATGCAAAAAATATGATAAATTTAAAGTCTTCTATATTTCATATATTTTCGCTTTACTTCTGGGAATTGTAAGATTCATAGCCGGGTATGAGAATATGATGGTGTATGTGATTTTAAATGCCTTAGGAGGAATTCCGCTGGGAATAGCAGTTATACTGCAGTATCAGTTTACGCCGGACTGCTACGAGTATGGACAGTACAAGACAGGATTAAAAATGCGTGGTGTAACGTTTGCGGCGCAGACATTTTTTACAAAATTAAGTGGAGCGATCGCAACAGCAGTCAGTGTGTTTGCGTTAACTATAATCGGCTTCCGAGAGGGAGAAGGCGTTGTTCAGGCGGCAGGATTTGCCGATAAATTATGGACATTCAGCTGTCTTGGCAGCATTATCGGGGGTATTTGCACTCTGCTTATACTTCGTCTTTACAAGCTTAATGACCATGATGTCCAGCTGATGGCAAAATGCAATAATGGTGAGATCAGCCGTGAAGAAGCAGAGGCACAGATGATCAATCAGTATTAAGAAAAGAAAGGAGGACTTTTGCGATGGACAGAATAAAGGAACTGATTTCAAAAATGACGCTGGAAGAGAAGGCAAGTCTCTGCTCGGGCGCTGATAACTGGCATACGAAAGAAATCAAACGACTGAACATTCCGTCAGTTATGATGGTGGACGGCCCTCACGGACTGAGAAAGCAGGAAGGGGAAACGGATCATCTGGGATTGAATGAAAGTGTGAAGGCCGTTTGTTTCCCGGCAGCCTGTGCAACAGCCTCCAGCTTTGATGTTGACCTGATGGAACGGATGGGAGAGACGCTGGGAGCGGAGTGTCAGGCCGAGAATGTAAGCATACTGCTTGGCCCGGCGGTGAATATTAAAAGGAGCCCGTTATGTGGGCGGAACTTTGAGTATCTGTCGGAGGATCCATATCTGGCAGGTAGGATGGCATCGGCATATATCCGCGGAGTACAGAGTCAGGGCGTGGGGACAAGCATTAAGCACTTCGCACTGAATAACCAGGAAACACTCCGTATGACGATATCTTCCGAAGTGTCAGAACGTGCGCTCAGGGAAATCTACCTGCCTGCGTTTGAGGAAGCGGTGAAAGAATCAGCTCCAAGAACCGTCATGTGTAGCTACAACAAAATAAATGGAGAATATGCTTCGGAAAACAGATATCTTCTGACAGATATCCTGAGAAAAGAATGGGGATACAAAGGCTGCGTCGTCAGTGACTGGGGCGCTGTAAATAACCGTGTGAAAGGACTGCAGGCCGGACTGGATCTGGAGATGCCTTATTCCGGAGGATACAATGACAGACAGATTGTGAAAGCAGTACAGGAGGGAAGACTGGACGAAGCTGTGCTGGATGAAGCGGTGGAGCGGGTATTGAATGTTGTGTTTGCCGGTGAAGAGCAGCATCGTCCGGAAGATATATCTGATAAGGAAACAGATCATAAAAAAGCAGCTGATATTGAGACGGAATGTGCGGTCCTGCTGGAAAATAACGGTATACTTCCGCTGAATACAGACAGAAAGGTTGCCTATATAGGGGAATTTGCCGAAAAGCCGCGGTATCAGGGGGGCGGCCCCAGCCATATCAATCCGTTCAGGGTTGTTTCGGCATTGGATGCTGCCGGAGAAAAAGGGCGTAGCGTGACTTATGCAAAAGGATTTTCTAACGAAAATGACTCGATGACGGAACAAGAGCTGGAAAAAGCGCTTCGGACTGCTGCAGAAGCAGACGTCGCGGTAATCTTTGCCGGGCTGCCTGAGATATTTGAGTCGGAAGGGTATGACAGAACATCCATGAAGCTGCCAAAATGCCAGGACCGGCTGATCGAAGAAGTGTTGAAAGTACAGCCTAATGTTGTAGTGGTACTCCACAATGGAAGTCCGGTAGAACTGCCATGGGCAGACCGGGTAAGCGCGATCCTTGAAATGTATCTAGGAGGTCAGGGCGTTGGCGAAGCCTGCGACCGGCTGTTATTCGGGGAAGCAAATCCGTCCGGCAGGCTGGCAGAGACATTCCCGTACCGGCTGGAAGATAATCCGAGCTTCCTTCATTTTCCGGGAAATGGAAAGCGGGTGTTATATGGCGAGGATATCTTTGTCGGATACCGTTATTATGATACAAAGAAGGTTCCGGTGCGGTATGCATTCGGACATGGGCTGTCTTACACGGAATTTACTTATGGGGACCTGACTTTGTCATCGGCTCAAATGACGGATGAGGATATACTGACAGTCTCTCTCAAGGTGAAAAATTCAGGAAAGACAGAAGGAAAAGAAGTCGTACAGTTGTACGTGGCTGACCTGTGCGGCATATCGGAGAGACCGGTCAAGGAATTGAAAGGATTTGCCAAAGTTCATCTCCTGCCGGGAGAGGAGAAAACGGTGTCGATGGAAATTTCGGCGAGGAATCTATCCTATTATGAAGAACGTCTTGGGGACTGGTATGCGCCATCCGGAACATATCGGATCCTGATCGGCCATGCTTCTGATGACATCCGCTTACATGCTGATGTTGTGTTTGAAACAAAGAAAAAATTGCCCCTTCGCGTAGATTTCACAACAACGTTCGGAGAATTATTGGATCATACGAAAACCGCTCCCGTTATTACGGAACTGCTGGCGCCTTTGGCAGCAGCGGCCGCATCAGCAGAAGGGATGAGTGACGAATACAAGAAGCTGGGAGAGCAAGTTATCCGGGAAATGCCGCTGAAATCTCTGCTGGGGCAGATGCCGGGAGAGCAGGTGGAACAGCTGATCGGGCAGCTGAATTGTTTACTTGCACAATAGGATAATTGAGGATGAGGTAGCGGTAAATGGTATTCGTAATATGGCAGAAGAGATTGTGTTGAAAGAATTGATTTACAGGTAAACAAAGAGCTGAAATCTTAAGTTTGGTAGGTAAAATGATGAAATTCCGTAAATGATTTTATGAGGCAAATCCATTATACTCGAATTACAGTGTACACAATGAAAAAAGGAAGGAGCTTGGAAAACGGCAATATGAATCAGATTTACGCAGCAAAAACAAATCATATCACGAATCCGGTGGGATTTTTACTGAATCCGGTGGTTTTTTCGTGGAAGGTCAGAGAATGCAGGGGAAAGAACCAGAGATGTGCCAGAATCCTTGTGGCAAAGGATGAAACCTTCGCGGATGTTCTTTGGGACACCGGGGAGGCAAAGCTCGACAGTCTGGCTGTAAAAGCGGAGATGAATCTGGAGCCTTGTACCAGATATTACTGGAAGGTAATCGTTACTACGGACGCAGACGAAGTGCTGGAGTCCGACGTACAGTTCTTTGAGACGGCAAAGAGGGACGAGCCGTGGGTGGGAAAATGGATTACCTGCGACAGCAGGATGGAACGCCATCCCATTTTCTCAAAGCGAATCATTCCCCGTGGAAAGGTAAAAAAAGCCCGTCTCTATCTCTGCGGACTGGGGCTTTATGAGGCATATTTTACGGATGGAGAGAAAACCGAAACAGATATTTTAAAATCCGCGAAAATTGGGGAAGAATATCTGACCCCGTACTGCAATAACTACAATCAGTGGTTACAGTATCAGACGTATGATGTGACCGCGCAGATGCAGCGCGAAGGTGTGTTGTCCGTTCTTTTGGGGAATGGGTGGTACAAAGGGAGGTTCGGGCTCAATCAGACAGAACAGAAAGGATTTTACGGCGACGAGTGGAAACTGCTGGTAGAGGTGCATCTGGAATATGAGGATGGCACACAAGAGATAATCGGCACGGATGACACATGGGAAGTGACAAGGAGCAATCTGTTTTTTTCCAATATATATGACGGGGAGAAACGGGATGATACCTTGGAACCTGTCGAACCTGTCAGCGCGCAGCTTGCGGAGGCGCCGCAGGGGCGACTGACGGAGCGGCTGTCCCTTCCGGTGACTGTGCATGAACAGTTTACACCGAAGGAACTGATTCACACCCCGAAGGATGAATGGGTGTTTGACTTAGGGCAGGAGATTACCGGGATTTTCAAACTTCATGTCCATGAGCCGAAAGGAAAAGAAATCAGAATCCAGACAGGCGAAATCCTGCAGGACGGATGTTTTTATAACGAAAACTTAAGAACCGCTTTGTCGGAATATGTGTATATCTCTGACGGGGAAGAAAAAGACATTGTTCCGCATTTTACATTTTACGGATACCGGTATGTAAAAATCAGCGGGGTAACCAATGTCTCCTGTGAAGATTTTACGGGAATGGCACTCTACAGTGATTACGAAGGTACCGGTAGTATACAGACAGGAAATGAACTGGTAAATCAGTTGATTTCCAATGTGGAATGGGGCATGAAGGATAATTTCTTAGATGTGCCGACAGACTGTCCGCAGAGAGATGAGCGCATGGGATGGACAGGCGACACACAGGTGTTTTCGGGTACGGCATGTTATCTGGCGGATACCTATGCATTTTACAGAAAATATCTGTACGATTTGTATAAGGAACAGCTGATTGCCGGAGGGATGGTTCCGGAGGTGGTGCCGACCTTCGGTCCGTCGAAATGTTCCTGTGCATGGGGCGATGCGGCCTGTATCGTTCCGTGGAATGTCTATCTGTTCAGCGGGGATGCTGCCATATTGGAACAGCAGTTTGACAGTATGAAGGCTTGGGTGGACTATATCCGTAAGGTGGACGGAGAGCACCACGGATGGAGACATTCCTTCCATTACGGAGACTGGCTGGCGCTTGACCGGGTGGGAGCCGCGGCGGGAAATGTATACGGAGCGACCGATGAAGGCTATATTGCGGATATTTATTATGCGGCAAGCGCGGAGCTTACAGCGAAGGCAGCGGCGGTTCTCGGGCGAAAGGAAGAGGAAAAACAATATCGGGAAATCGCCGAAAAACAATGGCGTGTGGTAAAAGAAGAATATTTTACCCCGACCGGAAGATGCGCGGAAAAGACACAGACGGGTCTTCTGCTGGCTCTGAAATATCATTTGTCAGAGGACGAAGAGCTGACCAGAGAGATGTTAAAGAAACTTTTCCGCGAGAGCAGAAACAAATTGAATACCGGATTTGTGGGAACCTCTCTTTTGTGCAATGTGTTGACCGATAACGGAATGACGGATACCGCCTACCGCCTGCTTTTGAACGAGGAGTATCCGGGGTGGCTGCACGAAGTGAAACTGGGAGCCACCACAGTCTGGGAACGATGGAATTCACTGGATGAAGACGGTAAGATATCCAGTACCGGAATGAACAGTCTCAACCATTATTCTTACGGGGCGATTCTGGAATGGATGTTCCGCCATGTGGGAGGAATCCATCTTTTGGAAGAATCTCCGGGAGGAAGAAGGATTGCAATTTGTCCGAATGTCCATTATGATTTGAGAAGGGCAGAGGCAGTGTATGATTCGGCCGTCGGACAGTATGCATGCAGCTGGGAAATTATGGAGGATAACAGGATTAGAATCAAAATTACGATTCCGTTTGGCGGAGAAGGCGAGGTGCGATTGCCGCATGCTCCGGAGATTCTGTTTGAAGATAAGACAAATCCACTATTCGCAAGAGTGGTGAACGGTATTTGTTATATCACTGCAGGAAACTATGAAGTCGTATATGAGGCAACTGAGAAGTTAAAGAAAATATACAGCGTGGAGTCAAAGCTGGAAGATTTGCTGAACCATCCGCAGATACGGGCATTTTTGTCGACGATGACCGAGGTGGATATGATACCGGATGCGGTCTATGGACTGTCGTTTCGACAGGTGGCGGAGATGTTTTCCGGACCGATGGATGAAGGGCAGACAGAGATGTTGAATACAGCATTATCACAATATTAACGAGGAGAGAACAAATGAGTGAGAAGAGTAAAAAACAAAAGGTTAGTATCGTGGAAAAAATGGGCTTATTTATGGTATGTGCGGGAAATATTCCACTGATGGGATTATTGTCAGGATTCTTTATGATTTACTATACGAATGTGGTTGGTCTGGAACCGGCAGCACTGGCGACCCTGTTTTTAATATCCAAGGTGGTGGATGGAATCAGCGACCCGATTATGGGATATTTTCTGGACAAATTTCCGGTAACAAAAATGGGAAAATTTCGCCCTATGATTATTCTGGGAACAATCATCTGTGTTATAAATTATATTTTACTGTGGTTTGGCGCAGTCTGGATTCCGGTCGGAAAATATGTGATTGTGTATGTGACGTATCTGCTGCTGGGCTGGACGTTTGATATTATGGATATCTCCAAGAACAGTTTGCTCCCGGTCATGAGCGCGGATGACAAGGAGAGAAACAGTTTGTCACTTTTCAACGCGTTGGGAACAATGATAGGTAGCGCGGTACTGGCTGTGGCAGCACCGATTCTTGTGGCGGAAGGAACGTTACAGAACTATTACGTATTAATTTTCGGTTCCATGGCCATGGTGTTGGTTTTATCTATTGCAGGGGCTCTTTGTGTAAAGGAAAGAGTAGCTTTTGAAGGAAAAAAAGAAGAAAGTTATACATTCAGGGAATTGTTACAGTTTTTGCGGTATAAACCTGTCCGGGCACTGTTTTTAGTGGCACTGGTAGTCGGGGTGGGCAGTAATATAGCAGGAGGAGCCGGCGCTTATTTTTACACATATATATTGGGTGATATGACGCTTATGTCAGGGGTGTCACTTGTTTCAATGATAACTGCTCTGGTGGGAATTTTCCTTGGACCAATTCTGGCAAACCGGTTTGGAAAGAAACAGATTTTTGTAATGGCAATCGTCGTATCCATCCTGTTTTCCGCACTGCGTTTGATTGATGTGAGATCTATGCTTTTGATCTATATTAGTACAGTGGCAGGAGGTGTGGCAGGCGGATGTATAGCACCGCTGACAACCAGTATACAGGCAGATAATACTACTTACGTGCAGTATAAAACCGGAAAACGTGCAGAAGCGGCGATCGCATCGCTTACATCTTTTATTACAAAAGTGGCGCAGGGACTCGGAGGAGCGATTCCGGGGTATGTATTGGCAGCTACAGGTTTTGTTACCGGCTCGGTTGCCCAGCCGGAGAGTATCAATACAGGAATTATCCTCTGCGTACTGATACTTCCGACTATCCTGACTGCCGCAGGGGCGATTCTTTTTGGTACACAGTATACGTTGGATAAAAAAGCAGTAGAGGAAATGCACACGGCAATCGCAGCGCGCAGCAATAAGTAACATATTGAAGGAGAATGCGATGGAACTGTCAAGATTAAAAGTAAACAACCACAGCGACGGATAACACCGGTGATACCGCCACCGCCACATCCTCCTTTGAAACAGGTTTTATGAAAAGGGAGTGGAGTGCGCAGTGTTGTTTGAAACGAGAATTGAGTATGAAGACGGCACATTTGAGACAGTTCTCTCTGACGATAAGTTGAAAGTTGCCGATGGTACAGTATGGTGAACCTGTGCGGCCGGTGAAAGAAGTGGAGGCGGTCGGTATGGAGGTAAGCCCAAAGGGAGAGACCATTATCGATTTCGGTCAGAATCTGGCAGGTGTACTGCGGGTAAAGGTGGATTTGCCCGCAGGAACAAAGTTGATACTAGATCACTTTGAGACCAAGGATTCTCAGGGGAATTATTTTAATAATATAGCTGGTGCTGACATGACAGGTCATACACAGACGGATGTATATATATCTAACGGGAAACCCGCAGAGTACAGACCGCATTTTACATATCATGGTTTCCGCTATGTGAGAGTGATATGTGATGCTCCGGTAAAGCCGGAAGATTTTACGGCAGTGGCGCACGCAGGACAATTTTGGGCAAGAGATAAGGAGGAAAAGAACATATGAAAATTCTGGCAATGATAATGCTCGTGCTGCTCATTTTAGCAGTCGGCTTTGTGGGGTATGTTTATAAGAAAAATGCGATGTTTCTGCCGGCACTGTTTGGCATCGGCGGTTTTCCGAATATAAAAAAGAAAGATTATTATCAGGCAGACGGAACATTCCGGAAAGCGGAAAAAGATGATAAAATGGCATTTTTTATGCAGCATCCGGTGTTTGGCGGCTATAAGCATATGTTTTTTAATGTTGAGGATAACGTGTTAAAAGCGATTGCCCCGGCAAAATATGCAGATTTTCTAAAAGCGCAGGGCAGAAGTGATCAGATGGAAAATGCACTGGAGGCTTTTAATTACCTGACCCGGCTTGTGGAAAGTGGAGAGGCGCAGTTGATTTCCGATATTAACTCGAAAGAAATGATAGAACAGAATCCATATCAGTCTCATTTGACCGGAATGTTTTACAAAGGAAAGCAAGGAAAACCGTTGGCGGTGGTCGTTCCCGGAGGTGGATTTATCAGTAATGTGACGGACTGCGAGGGATATCCCGTGGCAATGAAATTACACAAGTTGGGGTACTCCGTATTGGTAATCAGTTACCCGATTGGCAAACAGCTGGGAGAAACGGAACATGAAAAACAGGGGCAGGCAGCGGTCAGGGAGCTGGTGCAGGTAATCCGTTATCTGAAGGAGCATGAGCAGGAACTGTCTGTGGATATGGATGACTATGCGATATTCGGTTTTTCGGCAGGCGGCATGATGACTACGGCATATTCCTTCGCAAATTACGAGGACTGCTGTCACAAAGTAAAACTGCCGAGACCGAAAGTGATTTTCCCGATGTATGGTCTGGACTGGAATGTGAAAGCGCTTGAGCAGGATAAGGGACTGGCGGTATTTTCCATCGCAGGGCGCGAGGATGAATACGGATTCGGAAATGTAGAGAAGAGACTTCCGCAATTGAAATCCGTGTTGGGTGAGGACAATGTGTCTGTACGGATTTACGATAATCTCGGACATGGATTTGGTATTGGTTCCAATACCATAGTACCTCATTGGTTTGAAGAGGCAGTGGAATTCTGGGAGGCACATCGGAAATAATTTTTTCAAGAACAGGAAGAGTGAATTTTGAGAGGTCAAGTGTTTTATAAAATTATAAAACATCTGACCTTTTTTAAAGATGTTGGGGTCAAAAGCCCCCAACTATGATGCCTACGGATTGTTCCGTGCTTTGCACTCCCACAATCCTCCCAATTATTCGCAGAGTAGTCTCGGAAACTCAATAAATAATTGATATAATTCAGAGAGTATTCCAGCAAATCAGTAATACAGTGGTTTGCGAGCGGAGGAGATGATGTTTAGAAGAGCTGCAGTAAAAAAAGACATGGTAAGCAGCCCTCTTGAATGAGAGCTGAAACAAACGCTATTGGGGAAAGAGTCCGCTTATATGTTGGATAGTTATCCATGGTAGAATCAAGGCACATATTTGATATGTGCAGGTCGGGCATGTGTTTTTCAAATTCATGGAAAGCTACCAGAAAACTGACAGAATCATGTCTTTTGGCACTGGTAAACCGCAAAAGGAGTGGAATATCAACGTGTAGTGAATGGCGCACAATTCACGAGAAATGACAATAGTTTTTTGGAAATTTGCTGAAAAAATTTAAAATCCCTCTCTGAAAATGGGAGGAAACGAAAAAAGTAACAAGTACAAAAAGAGCGGAGATTCGGGTTTTATGGAGTTTCCGAGACCGTTCTGAAATAGATAAGGAGGAAAAAAACATGGGTAAGTACAAAGGGCTGTTCTGGCCGGCAATCTTAGGCGTCAAGCATATGCCGAAGGTAAAGGAATCGGAGTTTTACAATGTCGCGGGAGGGTTCCGCAGGGCTACGATCAATGACAAGATTGCGTTCTTCCTGCAGCATCCCGTATGGGAGGGCAGGCCGGAGCTTTTTATGAAGACCGGGTCGCCAAAGGAAATATATGCCATGTCAGGCATGAGCGTCCATGGTTTGTGCAATCTTATCGGGCAGCCCGCACAGGCGCAGAGCATCGTGGATGGTTTCAACTATGTCGTGGAGCAGAAAGGGCTGAAAAAGGTGCATTTCATCAGCGGGCTTTATGCGGAGGATGAGGTAAGGCGTGATCCCGACAAGGGAAAGGTACAGGGGATCCTGTTCCAGGGGGAGCCAGGGAAGCCCGTGGCTGTGCTGATTGCGGGCGGCGGGTTTGACGGCGTAGCCTCTTATTTGGAGAGCATCCCGGCAGCCATGGAGCTGCACAGGAGGGGATACAGTGCGTTTGTGCTGGTCTACCGTGTGAATGTGGAGCTGCATGAAACCGAACCGCAGGCCAAGGGCGGGGAGGCATCCAAGGATGTGCTGCCGGCGGTAAGGTATCTGATAGGGCATCAGGCAGAGTACGGCTATACGATGGACGGCTTTGGTATGTTCGGGTTCTCCGCTGGAGGCCTGATGACGACAGCCTACGCATTTTCTGATTATAAGGACTGCTGCCATAAACATAATCTGCCAAGGCCCGCCGCCATCTTCCCCATCTATGGCCTGCACTGGGAGCTTAAGGTTCACGAGGAGGACAAGGGGCTTGCTATATTTTCCAGGGTCGGGCGGGATGACCCTACCGGTTTTGCGGCCGTGGAGAAGATCATCCCGGACATCAGGAAAGCGCTGGGGCAGGAAAATGTCGATATCGTCATGTATGATAAGCTGGGTCATGGCTTTGGCCTGGGGATAGATACTGCGGCAGAGGGCTGGCTGCGGGATGCAGTCGCATTCTGGGAGGAGCATCGGAAATGTTGATTTGCTCTTCACGGATTTCAACTGTTGTTTGTGCCGCGGTGCGGATTTCTGGAATACGGTGGGAATTGAGCGGTTGGGGATCCTCTCCGTTATGTTATCGGACGAGCCTCTCGCATATCGTGGGATTGTCATCCCACTTTTAGGCTCATATTGGGGCGGGTCCCAAGGCCTTTCATCCACTTATGAGCAAGCTCATGTGGATTTAGACCTTTTGACCCTGGCATCTATATATAAGCGGATTATAGCACATAATTCATATTTCATACAAGTATACCGCCCGGCTGATCCTCCGTTTAAACGGTCTAAAAACTGCCGTTTATATAAAATTGATTCCGTGTCCTGCGATTCCGGCATCTTTGATTGTACAATTCCTGATATAACATAAGCTCGATCATATCTTTCAACTGTGCATTTTTTTCAATTTCAAGATATCTTTCCTCATTTTTTCTTACATTTTCATAAATTCTTCCGCACATCAGCTGTAATTGCAGCCGGTCCGGATACTCATCATAGATGACACTGTTCCCATATTCCATCCGGTCACACTCCTCTTCTATATAAGGAAGAATCCTCTTTGCAAGAGCCGGATAAAGACTCTTCATATACTCCAGATCCATTCTCTCCACCCGTTCATCATCATAAGCAAGCGGCATTGGATAAGCCATATAATAAGGCAGTTTCTGATTCATTTCATTCACTCCCGGTCTGACATTATATTTCACTATATGCAGAATACAGCCAAACGTTCTTTTATGCCAGCGGGGCGGTAGACAACACTTTCACCGGTTCACTCAGATATACCGGTGACAGTGACTTCATCTCGACCAAACATAAGGGACATGGACTCGGCACGCAATCAGTGAAAATCATCACAGAAAAATACCACGGTGTATGCAGACTTGAATCCGGGGACGGAATGTTCTACGCTTCAGTAACGTGTCAAAGGAAATAAAAAGGGGAGAGCCTTATTCGCTCTCCCGTAAAATATTCAATATCTCAAGTCTGGTTCCGCCAAGCCCGATCACATCATCCTTCTGAAGAACAACCGGCCTTGTCACCGCTTCCCCGTTCAGATAAGTTCCGTTCCTTGATCCTTCATCTTTCAGATATAACTTATCGCCTCTGTGAACGATCACACAATGCTTCTTGGATACTCTTCCATCTTCTGATAATGAAAGATATCTTTCATAGCCCTGTCCCGACTCTGCTCTTCCGATCCCAATATTACTGTAAAAAATAAAACTGTACTTTGTCCACGAATCCAGGTCTTCCAGGATTACTTTCCACTGGCGGCGTTTTTTCCGCTCTTTTCTCTGCTCTGCCTGCACCCTGCGTGCTTCTTCCCGACGTGCCTGTGCATCCTGCTGCCGCCCGTTCTCTGCACCCTGGCTGCTCTGCCGTCCACCATCTGCTCTTTTCCGTCTCTCTCCCGGCTGCTGTGCTTCTTCTGCATTTCCCTGGCTCTTCCGCTTTTTCTTTCTGGCTTCTGCCCGCTCCGCAGCCTCCTCTGCCTTATTTTTCTTTATACTGAAAAATGTTCCGCTCAGTAATGCAATACATCCGATCACCAGTACTGCCATTACAATCCAATACCACATATGATTTTCTCCTTCCCATTCTAAATCTAAATGGTACTATATTTTCCTCTTCAGGGCAAGTATTATATAACTTTTCTGTCGAAAAATGTCATACTTCTTCTCTTCTTCCCGACAGAAAAAAGGTCAAATTGGGTATACATTTTTCCAACTTCTTGGTATGATATAGATTGTGAGAGTAAACCGCAACTAACTCATTTAACAGACCACAACAAAAAGAAAGAGGAGATCCTATCATGGAAAGAAACGAACCATGCTGGTGCGGCAGTGGCAAAAAATACAAAAAATGCCATATGCCCATCGATGAAAAAATACAGCTTCACGCAGACCGCGGGGAGATCGTCCCATCAAGAGCGATCCTCAAGACCCCTGCACAGATCGAAATGATCCGCAAAAGTGCTGATCTTAACACAGCGGTTCTCGATGAAGTAGCAAAGCACATCCGTATCGGAATGAGTACCGCTGAGATTGATGAAATTGTCTACCGTTTCACAACGGAGCATGGAGGAATCCCGGCACCTCTGAATTATCAGGGCTTTCCGAAAAGCGTATGCACCTCACTGAATAATGAGATCTGTCACGGAATCCCGGATGAAAATATCATGATCCAGGACGGAGATATTATTAATGTAGATGTTTCTACTATTTTAAATGGATATTTTTCAGATGCATCCCGGATGTTCAAGATGGGAAATGTCTCTGAGCGTGCCGAGCGTCTTGTACGCGTTACGGAAGAGTGCGTCCAGCGGGGACTTGCAGCCGCAAAGCCATGGGGACATCTGGGCGACATTGCCGATGCCATCAATACGCACGCACAGGCCAATGGTTATTCCGTTGTAGAAGAGATCGGTGGTCACGGGATCGGACTTGAATTTCACGAAGATCCTTTCGTAAGTTACGTTACACCAAAGGGAAGTGAGATGCTCCTTGTTCCGGGTATGATGTTTACCATCGAGCCTATGATCAACGAAGGCAGTCCTGACTTTTTTGTGGACGAGGATAACGACTGGACAGTCTATACGATCGATGACGGTCTTTCCGCACAGATCGAGTACATGGTACTGGTAAAGGAAGACGGCGTCGAAGTACTGACCAAATAATAAAAACCTGGCAGGAACTCGCTCTGCGTATTTTCTGTGTTTTAATATCTTTATCGCATCATCTTAACATTTACTAAATTTTTTAAAAATTTTACTTACTTTATG
>ERZ773107.1094-NODE-1094-length-26471-cov-11.947570_pt1 | contig 26471 bp, 28 predicted proteins | sample MGYA00580571_ERZ773107 | MGnify/ENA primary metagenome ERZ773107 (study PRJEB29015, sample SAMEA2737843) | human gut metagenome | biome: human gut; feature: human-associated habitat; material: faeces | place: China | collected 2012 ... | reverse complement strand
GGTTCGGCTGGAAGTGTCGGATAACCCGAAACGCAAAACAAAATACGACCTTGTGACGGTACACAAGCAGGGCCTTGGCTGGGTCAATATGGACAGTCAAGCACCTAACAAGGTAGTAGGAGAGTGGCTGGCAAAACAGGGCTACGACTATATCAAATCGGAATTCACCTATGGCAAGTCCCGCATCGACTTTTATATGGAAAAGGGCGAGCAAAAGTATCTGATGGAAGTCAAGGGCTGCACATTGGAAGTGGGCGGCATTGGTTATTTCCCGGATGCACCCACCGAACGGGGCGTGAAGCACTTGCGCGAGTTAGCGCAGGCGCAGCGGGCAGGGTATCGGTGCGCAGTGGCTTTTGTGATTCAGATGGAAGGCATCACCGAGGTGAGGCCGAATGTTGGCACGCAGCCGGAGTTTGGCACAGCGCTGGCTGAAGCGAAAGCCGCAGGCGTGAGGGTGCTGTTTCTGCTCTGCCGTGTGGGGCGTGACAGCTTGGAAATCGTGGAGCAGAGGGAAGGGTGAAGACGGCAGAAAAACGCTTTGCGTGATTCAGTCACAGAAATCATAAATAGGAAATGTTATCATATAGATACAAGAAACACACCGATAACATTCCAATGGAGGATTTCGATATGAAGGCAAAGTTTTACATCTGCAATCACTGCGGCAACCTCGTCACTACCATCCATAACGCAGGCGTTCCGCTGGTCTGCTGCGGGGAGAAAATGAAAGAGCTGGTTCCCAATACGGTGGAAGCCAGCGGCGAGAAGCATCTGCCGGTGGCAGAGCTTTCCGGCAGTCGTCTCACGGTCACAGTGGGCGCGGTGGAGCACCCCATGGCGGATGTTCACTATATTCAGTGGATTTTTGTGGAGACTGAGAACGGCGGGCAGATCCGCTATCTGAATCCGGGGCAGGCTCCCAACGTGGGGTTTGAACTGGGAAGTGAAAAGCCGGTGGCTGTTTACGCATACTGCAACCTGCATGGCCTTTGGATGACGAAACTCTGATACAATCAATGCAAACAGGGAGTGATTTGATGTCACTCCCTGTTTTTTGATGAGAACTTTATGCGGTTCTTTTGGTTCGGAACTGTGTATAAATGGGATGGATAAAATGAGTAGGCACACTATATACGTTTGTTAAACGCTGACAGTGTTCAATTTTTTGCGTGGAATCGTGAAAATGAGACCTGTGAAAAACGTAGAAAATTTGATATGGTTGCGCTGCAAACTAAGACATATTGATGTTTTTGAAACGAGTTTATAGTGAAATATGTGTAATTCGAGTGCAGATATTCATTCTTGTGAGTTTGTTGTGTGAATTTGTCACGTTCCGCCGCAAAAAAAGGACTTGACGGAAAAAATACTCTGTGGTAATTTATGAGCAAATTCGCTTTTGTGAAATAAAGTCGAATTTGAATCCGCATGCATTATCCTGGTATGCGGAAAAGGAGAAAGCATCTTTATCGCAGGGAGGATTGCAAACAAAACCCAGTTCCTCCGCCCAAACCGCTGCGTAGCAGCAGAAAGGACGACCGAATATGAGTTATGACAAAGTGCAAGTCGGCAACAGAATCCGTGGAAGCCGCCTCGAAAAAGGCTGGACGCAGGAACGGCTTGCAGCAGAAGCTGAAATTTCAGTGCAGCAGCTTCGCGCATTGGAAAAAGGACAGCGCAATCTGGGAGTAGACCACTTGGGACGCCTGTCGGATGCAATGGGAGTCAGCAGTGATTTCCTGCTGAAAGGTTGTTCTGAAAACAGTACATTGGTTTGCAAGATGCTGGATGACCTCAAGAAAAAATTGCAGCCGTTAAAGTAAATCGCAGAAAAATGAGCGGTTTTGCCGCAAAAACAGTATATTTTAGCGCTTTACAGCAATGAAAGTACTTGCTATAATATCGCCATGGCGCAAGTTTCAATTGCGCAAGAGGGAAAATTGCCTGAAATGCATTAAAGGCTGATAATACTCCGTGAGCTGCTCACAAGAGCAGCTCCATCGAGTCGCGGTCATTGTGCATTTTCAAGCTGAAAACAGGCCGGGACTCGGAAAAGGAGTCTCGGCCTGTTTGTGTTTCCGGCGCAAAGGAAAGGATTGAACAATGCGATTTGATGCAAAAGAATTCGGCGGACGTATCCGCGATTTGCGGAAAAAGCAAGGGATTACGCAGGAACAGCTGAGTATAATGCTGAACATTAGTGCGAACCATCTTGCAAAAGTTGAAACGGGAAGCCGCTGCTGCTCGATTGAGTTGCTGCAGGATCTTTCGTCCTGCCTGAATGTCAGAACGGACTATCTGCTGAACGGAGATGCACCGCATAACAACCATCTGAGGGAAAGACTGACGTTTCTTGCACAGGAATTAGAAAAGATTACGGCGGACCTCCCGGTATGGGGATAGGAAAAGCAAAATCCTCTTTTTCAATGCCCAAAAGCGTGGTAGAATAGGGAAAAGATTCAGTATCTGAAAAACGGAGCGCGCAACAATGAAGATTCTGGTCAGCGCCTGCCTGCTGGGCGAAAACTGCAAATACAGCGGCGGAAACAATTACAATCAGGCGGTCTGTGATTTTGCGCGGGGGCATCAGGTGGTTCCGGTCTGCCCGGAGGTTTTGGGCGGCCTGCCCACACCGCGGTGCCCGGCGGAAATCGTGCAGGGCGTTGTCACGAACAAAGAGGGCATCAATGTGGACCGGGAGTTCCGAGCGGGCGCAGCCAAGGCCCTTGCCATCGCAAAAGAAAATGGGGTGGAGCTTGCCATCCTGCAATCCCGCAGTCCCAGCTGCGGCGTGAAGGAAATCTACGACGGAACGTTTTCCGGGACAAAGATTCCCGGACAGGGTGTTTTTGCCAAGATGCTGATGGACGAAGGCATCCGTGTTCTGGATGCCGGGGAATTGCCTAAAATTATCTTGAAAAATGAGGACGGAAAATGTCAATCAGACTGATTTGCAGCGATATTGACGGTACGCTGCTGCAATACGGCAAAAAGGAACTGGAAGACGAGATCTTTGAGCAGATACGGGAGCTGCATCGGCGCGGCATTCTGTTTTGCCCGGCATCCGGTCGGCAGTATACCAGCCTGCGCAAGCTCTTTGCACCGGTGGCAGACTGTTGTGTGTTTCTCTGCGAAAACGGCGGCGTGATCTATAAGGACGAACAGTGCATCGCCAAGAATCCGATGCCGCGTGCACTGGCCGAAGAAATCGCCAACGACCTGTGGACCCGCAGCGACGGGCAGGGCGAAGTGATGCTTTCCGGCCAGAATACTGCATACCTGATGGAGCGGGGTCTGGGAATGCTCAAGCGTATTCAGTTCATCGGGAACAATTATCAAATCATCCATGACCCTTCCGAGGTGCCGGAGGAGATCACAAAAGTATCGGTGTATCTGCACGAAGGCGTAGAATCTTACACGGAACGGTTTGTCCCACGATGGAAAGAGGCGAACTGCGCTGTGGCAGGGCCGTACTGGATCGACACCACCTTTGCCAACAAGGGCATCGGTGTGCGCAGCATCTGCAAGACTCTGGACATCGCCCTTGCCGATGTGATGGCTTTTGGCGACAATTATAACGATGTGTCGATGCTGGACATTGTGGGTGTGCCCTACATTATGGATGGTGCCGCCGCACCGCTGCGGGAAAAGTACCCGAACCATACACCCCGCCCAGAGGATGTGCTGCGGGAGTTCTTGAAGCAGAACTGAATTTTGCACGCATGTGTGCAAAATTCAAAATGATACGATATAAGGAAATATTTTGACATGACGAAAGTGCTTTTCATCTGCCATGGGAGTATCTTTGAAAACGCAAAATAATAACGATACTGAATTGAAAACTTGCGTTTTGAGTGGCTTACTACACCACAATTACACCATTTTGTAAGAGCCTTGAATGACAATAAAACCGCTGATAGTCTTGCAGATTGCAGGCTGTCAGCGGTTTTTATTTATTGTAGTTCCTGATCTAAGTCATCAAAAAGCGTGCAGGAGAAAAATTGGCCAAGTGTGATCTCAAGACCGTCACATAACTTCTTAATAGTAGCAATGGAAATCCGCTGGCGAGCAGGGTCAAGCATACTGTAGACTGTGGACGGCGTGACCCCGGAAAGATTGGCCAGTTCGTTGGGCCGAATTCCTCGTTGATCGCAAAGCTGTTCGAAACGTTTGACAACAGCATCCTTTACTGTCATGCAGCATCACCTCTAATAAAATTGTATAGAGATGTGCGCACCCACGTATACGCACTTGCGTATAAAACTGAAATGTTCTATACTTTTGACAGTACGCAATCGCGTAATGAATCTGGAAGTGAGCGTTTCAAAAATAAAAAAGGTATCTTCCATAGTAATAATGGAGGATACCTGCATTTCGACGTAATTGTATTAAATCGCCTTATATTTTATCATGAGAGTATAGAAGTTGCAATAGATACAGGCAAAGTAAAGCTGTAAGTCTGACAAAAAAACATCGTTTAAACTAATACTTTCTCTTAAAATTGGCTATTTTATCCCAAAATCATTTGTGAAAGAAATATCTTATAGAATAAGTGGTCAGTTGGGAGTCGAGTACAGGAGGGTTTGCAATGGCAAGGCGTGGCGAAAACATCCACAAACGGAAGGATGGTCGGTGGGAAGGACGGTACATCAAGGCACGCACGCCAGACAGAAGAATTTGCTGGGGCTATATCTATGGCACAACATACGCGGAGGTCAAACAGCGGCTCATTCATAAGAAGTCAGAGTATGGTGGATTTCAACTCATAGATGCCCACTTGACTTTCACAGAGCTTGCCGAGGCTTGGCTGCAGTCTGTCAAATGTGGGCTGAAAGAATCCACCTATGCCCATTATCAGTACACACTGTACAAATATGTTCTCCCCATCTTGGGCACAGTGCCAATCTCAAGACTGGAAGAAAATATTTTGGAACAGGCCCTGCAGAAAATAATCGCGCCACCTGATGGACAGCACAAGGAACTTGGCTTCTCCTCTGCCAGAGAATGCCTATCTATGGTACGTCGTATTTGTAAGTACGCTGTGCATCTAAGGCTGATTCGACCGATGGAGTTATCTGTCCGTCTGCCGCAAGAGAAGAGCCATTCAATGACACCGCTCTCTGTAGTAGAGCAAAATCGGCTTCGCACCTATGTTTTATCCAATCCGACGCCCCGAAAGCTCGGCCTGCTACTTGGCATAGAATCCGGTTTGCGAATTGGAGAGGTCTGTGGACTGAAGTGGGACGATTTTGATCTGAAAACCGGAACCGTGCAAATCAAACGGGCGGTAAGCCGAATTCCCTGTGGTGACGGACATACCAAAATTGTGATCCAGACACCCAAAACTCGTACATCCCGACGGGAGATCCCACTCTCAAAGCACATGGTCCAGGCACTCAAGATTCTTCAAAAAAGTTACCCATCGGATGCGTGGTTCTTATCAGGCAACACGATTAAACCTGTAGAGCCGCGCTGTTATCGGAAGAGTATCAAAACCTATCTGAAACAGGCGGCAGTACATCAGGTACGCCCTCATGTTCTCCGTCATACTTTTGCCACTACCTGTCTGCAGTCGGGATGTGACATCAAGACTCTCAGTGAGCTATTGGGTCACGTAAATGCCAATATCACCCTGCAGCGGTATGTGCATTCTGATTTATCACGAAAACGGCGGGAGATTCAACGCATCTTTTCAAGAAGATAGAGCGTCCATCCGCAGTCAGGCCAATCAAAAATCAGCAGGATATCACTGTATCTTGGCAGTATTCTTCCATTATTACTATGGAAGATACCCCGGAGTTGCGGCTGGGGGTGAGATGCGTGCTGTTGCAGCTGTTTGAACATAATGAGAAAGCCTACCGTGCAGCAGTGCAGATGATGGAGGAGTGCGGCAAAGCGGCCATTGTGCATCCTACTGGAACAGGCAAGAGCTATATTGCGTTCAAGCTCATCGAGGAACATCCGGCTGATACCATTTTCTGGCTGTCACCCAGTGAGTATATCTTTAAGACTCAGATTGAAAATCTGAAGCGGCAGAACCCGGATTTCCCTTTGGCAAATGTACACTTTTATACCTATGCCAAGCTGATGTGCTGCGCAACCGAAGAACTAGAGGCCATTGCAGGGGTGAATCCAGCCTATATCATTCTGGATGAGTTTCACCGTGTAGGTGCCGAATGCTGGGGTGCAAGCACACTGGAACTGCTAAAGCTCTGCCCTGACGCGAAAATACTGGGTCTGAGTGCTACCAATATCCGCTACCTTGATAACAACCGTGATATGGCAGAGGAACTATTTGACGGCCACATTGCATCGGAAATGACCCTGGGCGAAGCTATCGTCCGGGGGATTTTGCCTGCCCCGAAATATGTAACGACAGTCTATCAGTACCAGAAAGAGCTGACAAGATATCAGAACAGAATTGATAATCTGCGCTCTGCCGGAATTCAGGATGTGAACCAAAAGTACCTGGATGCACTTCGCCGAGCATTGGAAAAAGCAGATGGACTGGATGAGGTATTTGCACGGCATATCACGAACAAGTCTGGTAAATATATCGTGTTTTGCGCCAATAAGGAGCACATGGATGAGATGATCTCCCATGTGCCGGAGTGGTTCGCCGGGGTCAATCCGGATGTGGCAGTGTACGAAGCTTATTCAGACGATCCCGGTACGGATCGGGCATTCGCAGATTTCAAGGCAGACCAAAGCAAACGTTTAAAGCTGCTGTTCTGCATTGATATGCTCAACGAGGGCGTTCATGTGGATGGTATCTCGGGTGTGATCCTGTTCCGGCCGACGATTTCACCCATCATCTATAAGCAGCAGATCGGCCGAGCTTTAACAGCGGGAGACAGCAAGACACCACTGATTTTGGATGTGGTGAACAATTTTGAGGGTCTGAGCAGCATCTCGGGAATTCAGTCAGAACTCAACGAAGCGGTTCATCGCCTGTTTGCCAATGGCGAAGGCAGCAAGATTGTGACCGAACATTTTGAGGTCGTCGAGCAGGTGCAGGACTGCCGGGTGCTGTTTGAGCGGCTGCAGGCCAGCTTGTCATCCACTTGGGATCACTACTTTTCCGAGGCCAGCATCTACTACGCAGAGCACGGGAATCTGCGGGTGCCGGTGGACTATGCGACACCGGCTGGCTTGCATCTCGGCTCGTGGGTGCAGCTGCAGCGGCTGATCCGGAATGGAAAACGGATGGGCAGTCTGACCGAGGCACAAATCCGGCGATTGGACAACATCGGAATGATTTGGGATGACCGTGCAGAATTTGCGTGGAAACGTGGATTAGAACACGCTAAGGCGTATTTTGAAGAGCAGGGGAATTTGCTGGTACCCGCAAAATACAAGGCGAAAGATGATTTTGCGCTTGGGCATTGGATTCTGACGAAGAGGAAAGATCGTTCCAATGGCCGGATGACCGAAGAAGAAATTCGCCAGCTGGATGCCCTTGGAATGGCGTGGAATGCAGTCAGTGCCAAATGGGAGCGCGGTTATGCAGAAGCGGCGGCCTACTATGAGCAGTATGCCGATTTGGAAGTGCCGACGAAATATATCACCGAAAGTGGCTTAAAGCTTGGCGTGTGGATCTCCTATCAGAAGGACGCTTACCAGAAAGGGCTGCTGAGTACGGAGCAGATCCGCCGTTTGGAGCAGATCGGCATGAACTGGGGTGAACGGAACTACCGCCGCTGGATGGAGCAATATCACGCGGCAGAACGCTATTATCAGGTGCATGGCGATTTGGATGTTCCAGCAAATTATGTGACTGAGGATGGCATCAAGCTTGGAAAATGGATCGCAACCTTGCGTCATGCCCGAAAGAAACAGACAGATGTCCGCACAAAACTGACTCCGGAACGCATTGCAATGCTGGATACCATCGGGATGCAGTGGGTAAAGCCGACTGCAAAAGCGAAAACGGTTCGATTGTCCCGGGAAGAGCAGTGGGAGGCTCGCTTGGAATGCGTGAAAGCATATCAAAAAAAGTATGGCGGTTTGAACATTCCAGCGAAGTATAAAACGGATGAGGGCTTCTGGCTGGGCAGATGGTGGTATCTGCAGAAAAAACTGCTGCGGGAGGAACCGGGAAAGCTGAAGCCGGAACAGGTTGAGAAATTGAAAGAAGTGCTGGAAGGGGAGCGGAAGAAAGCTTTGCCGGAGAGTGCATGAAAGAAAAAAGAGGAATAACGCGGCTGTCATAATAGTGACAAGGGCACGGCAGAGAATGAAAAGCTCTGCAACCCGAATCTTACCCAAAGAATGAACGACGGATCTTTCTGGACAGCAGGAATGCCGAACAGGAAGAGATTTTGACCATGAGGGTGGGGTGACAGCCAACGGACAGGTACATAAGCCCATCCGCTGTTTGTGTTGGATGAAATATAGATGAAGAAATTGAGTTGGATTGTGGGAAAGATTTATGAGTAAGAAACTTGCGATTGCGATGTTCGGACAGAAGCGATTATCAAGAGAGGGCGGAGTAGAGATCGTTGTCAAAGAGCTCTGCACCCGAATGGCACAGAATGGCTGTAATGTGACTTGCTACAACAGAGCAGGCCATCATGTGAGTGGTGCAGAATATGACGATGCTGGTAAAACGGAGTACGAGGGAATCCGTCAGAAGTCTGTTCCGACCATTGAGCGGCGTGGTGGAAATTGCTTTTGAAATAATACTAAGCAATTGTTGGCAAAGTTTAGGAGTCATAGTTAAATTCAAAAGATAAAGAGTAGATGAGGAGAAAGTAAATGATTATTACGCAAACTCCATTCCGTATGTCCTTTTTTGGGGGCGGAACAGACATGGAAAGTTTTTTTAGAGAGAATGGCGGAGCAGTTCTCTCTACAACCTTTGATAAATACTGCTATGTAAATGTACGCCACCTGCCACGCTTTTTTGACTATTCCACGGAATTATCCTATTCAAAAACGGAGCGCGTGACCTGCATTGAAGATATTCAGCATCCTGCAATTCGTAATGCAATGAAGATGTTGGATATGCACGAAATTCGGCTTACATATGAGGCAGACCTTCCGGCGCGTTCTGGTCTTGGTACTTCAAGTTCCTTCGCAGTTGGAATGTTGAATGCTTTTTATGCGCTGAAAGGGAAATATGCTGATAAGAAAAAACTGGCAGATGAAGCAATTTATCTTGAACGGAATCTGTGTCAGGAAGCGGGCGGTTGGCAGGATCAGATCGCAGCATCTTTTGGCGGCTTTAACCGTATCAACTTCAATGCAGACGGATATGAAGTGCTGCCAGTGATTATTGCCCCGGAGCGAAAGAAGCAACTGAACAAAAACCTGATGATGTTCTTTACTGGATTCACTCGGTTTTCCTCAGATGTCCAGAGGGCAAACGCCGCAGGAAAAGTAGATAAAACAGCACAACTGAAAGAAATGCTGGCGTTAGTTGATGAAGCAGAGAAGGTGCTGGTAAACAAGGAACAGGATTTGGATGATTTTGGCAGAATGCTAGACCATACATGGAAATTGAAACGCCAGACGGGTTCAGCAGTTTCGACTAACAGCATTGATGAACTCTATGCCAAAGGTATTGCAGCAGGGGCGTTGGGCGGAAAACTTCTTGGTGCTGGCGGCGGCGGTTTCCTTGTGTTCTATGTGCAGCCGGAACGACAGGATGCTGTTCGCTGGGCAATGCGTGATCTCTTGTATATTCCGTTTCAGTTTGAAGATGGCGGCACACGGGTAATACATTATACACCGGAAGACTATGTGCCAAAGGATTAAGCGTATGAAAGTTGTGATTATGGCCGGAGGAAAGGGAACTCGCATTTCCTCCGTAGCAAGTGATATTCCAAAACCCATGATAAAAGTTGAAGGCATCCCCGTTCTGGAGCGAGAAATCGAGTGTCTGAAGAATCAGGGATTTGATGACATTATTCTAACGGTAAGCCATCTGGGAAATATTATCATGGATTACTTTGGTGATGGCTCTGGAAACTCTCCGGTAACGGGCGAGCCGTTTGGCGTACATATTGACTACTATTTTGAAGAAGAGCCTCTCGGCAATGCGGGGGCACTGTTCAAAATTAAAGATAAGCTGACATCAGATTTTCTTCTGTTAAATGCAGATGCGATGTTTGATGTGGATTTCAACCGTTTTGTTGCTTTTCACCGGAAGCATGGCGGATTGGTTACGCTTTTTACGCACCCGAACAGCCACCCCTATGACAGTGGATTGATTATTGCAAATAAAAATGGCTCTGTCGAAAAGTGGCTGGCAAAGGAAGATGAACGGCCACAGTACTATAGAAATCGAGTGAATGCAGGATTACATGTTATCAATCCTGAAGTGCTGGAACTTGTCGGAATCAATGCCGATTCAGTAGGTAAGATTGGCGTGGATGGTAAGCCTGTAAAGGTCGATTTGGATCGTCAGCTATTAAAACCACTGGCTGGAACAGGAAAAATGTTCTGCTATGACAGCCCAGAGTATGTCAAAGACATGGGAACACCGGAACGCTACTATTCCGTTTGTAAAGACTGCGAAGAAGGCAGAATTTCGGCTAAAAATCTGAAAAACAAGCAAAAAGCAATCTTCCTTGACAGGGATGGAACGATCAATAAATATGTTGGGTTCCTTAGAAATATAGATGACTTTGAATTGATTGATGGTGTTGCTGAAGCAATTCGTAAAATCAATGAATCCGGCTATCTTGCTGTTGTGGTGACAAATCAGCCTGTTGTTGCTCGCGGCGAAGTATCTTTTGAAGAACTTGAAGAGATTCATAATAAGATGGAAACACTTCTTGGAAAAGAAGGAGCCTATCTGGATGCAATCTATTATTGTCCGCATCATCCACATAAGGGATATGAGGGCGAGCGTCCAGAACTAAAAATTGACTGCGACTGTCGTAAACCTAAGCCCGGAATGCTGTTAAAGGCAGCAGCGGATTTCAACATTGACCTTTCTAGGTCGTGGATGGTGGGCGATGGCGAAAATGATGTGAAGGCAGGTCTGAATGCTGGCTGCAAAACTGCATTGATCGGGCAAAGCAAAGATAATATAGGACAGCTTGTATCAGCAAAATCCCTTCTCGAATTTGTGAAAAGTGAATTGCAGTAAAGAGCTTGTGAGGAAAAAATGGAAAATCGTGTTGAAAAGCACCTTGAAATTTTGGTGAATCGCTATCCAGAACTTTCAGGAGCAAAAAAAGAAATTTCCGAGGCATATCAGATTTTGGAAAACTGCTATGCATACGGTGGAAAGCTGTTGGTTGCAGGAAATGGCGGTTCTGCTGCGGATGCTGAGCATATTGTAGGAGAATTGATGAAGGGCTTTAAGTTGCCGAGAAAATCGGAAGCAGAGTTTGCGGAGAGACTTGTTGCGGAAAACAAAGAGTTGGGTCGTGTTTTGGCAGAAAGTCTGCAGGGGGCACTTCCAGCAATCGCTATGGATGGACATCCGGCGTTATCTACGGCATACATGAATGATTGCGAACCGTTGCTTTGCTTTGCACAGCAGGTTAATGGCTATGGCAAGGCAGGAGATGTATTTTTGGGAATTTCCACCAGCGGAAATAGTAAAAATGTACTTTATGCAGCGACTACTGCACATGCAAAAGGTATGAAGGTTATCGGCCTTACGGGGGCGAGAAACAGCAAACTAGAACAGATGAGCGATGTCTGTATCAAGGTCCCTCAGACAGAGACCTATATGATTCAGGAACTGCACCTTCCTGTATACCATTGCTTGTGTCTGATGTTGGAAGAAAGATTTTTTGGGGAGAAAAATTGAAATGGAAAAGCAGGCATTGCTAAATACCTATATCAATAATGTAACGATGCCCGAAACAATTGCGGCCATTGAAAAAATGATTGCGGATGGTAAGAAATCCTATGTTGTCGCAATCAATGTCGATGTGGTGATGAAAATCGAAAATGATTCATATCTCAAGCAAGTAGTTGACAATGCAGATATGGTTCTGGTAGACGGGAAGCCTCTAGTATGGATTTCAAAACTGCATGGGAAGCCGTTGAAGGCAAAGATTTCCGGGTCTGATCTGGTTCCGCTCCTTTGCAAAGTTGCAGCTCAGAAGAACTATACGATCTTTATTATCGGAGGAAAAGAAGGGATTGCAGAACAGGCGAAGCGGAAACTGGAAGAAAAGCTTCCCGGAATCCGGATTTTGGGAACATATGCGCCGCCGCTTGGATTTGAAAAGGATGAAAAAGAGCTGGATAAAATCAATCACATGATTTCAGATGTGCATCCGGATTTGCTGGTTGCGTGCTTTGGTTGCCCGAAGCAGGAAAAGTGGATTTATGAAAATATCTCGAAGTATAATGCAAAAGTGTCCATCTGTGCAGGTGCAACCGTTGATTTTCTTGCAGGTAATGTTAATCGTGCGCCAAAATGGATGAGCGAACATGGGCTTGAGTGGTTTTATCGCTTTTTGCAAGAGCCTAAGCGGATGTTTAAGCGGTACTTTGTGGATGATGTAAAGATCGTTGGCCTTATAAAGAAGTACAGGTGAAGTTATGGGCGCATATGTAAAAAAATCAGTTAATAACTTATTTTGGCTTATGGATAAAGTGGACAAAAAGCACTATCTGAAGCTATATCCGCACTACTTAAAATGGCTTGGAATCCAAATTGATTCTGAAAATGTGGCAGGAACATAGATTAGCCCAACAACTTTTTTTGATAGCTCCAAATATAATTATATAGAGATTGGAAAAGCGGTTACGATATCGTTTGGTGTATCGATTCTTGTACATGACTTTAGTATTGTTCATGCTACACGTTCAATAGGAAAAAAGACAAACGCAATCATTTATAAAAGAGTGAAAATTGGAAATAACGTGTTTATTGGTGCAAAATCAACAATTCTTCCTGGGAGCACAATTGGTGACAATTGTATCGTGGGGGGGAAAAAACAGTAGTTCGCGGACACCTAGACGCAAATTCAATTTATGCGGGCAACCCCTGTAAAAAAATAGGAAGCGTGGACGACTTTACTCAAAAATATAAAGAATTGATTTGTGAGTGAGAATAAAATGTTTGGAAATATAGGAACGAAAGTTTATCTGAAGTGGATAGAATACAAAGGGTTTAAGCACGGTAAGAATTTTAATCTGGAGAAAGGTACAAATATAGATTCTGCTTTTTGCCGGGAAATTTCATGCGGAAACAATGTTACTCTAACAAAGGATGTTTATATTCTTGCACATGATGCTTCGATGAAAAAGCTTCTCGGAAAGACAAAAGTGGGCAAAGTTCAAATCGGAAATAATGTGTTTGTGGGAGCAAAGACTGTCATTCTGCCAGGCGTTTCGATTGGAGATAATGTTGTAATTGCGGCAAACAGCAGCGTTACAAAGTCAGTACCTTCAAATGAGGTCTGGGGGGGGTACCAGCTCGATTTATTATGACTATGCCTGAATTTATAGCTAAACATAAAGAACAAATCAGCGGCAAAAAAAGAACGGATTTCAGATATGTTGAGTAAGGAGAATTGACGCACAATGAATGTCCTTATGGTAGGGGTTGATAAAAATCGTGTTGGTGGAATGTGGACGGTTGCAGAAACTTTTATCAATAACGAGTGGTTTAATAAGAAAGTAAACCTGTACTATGTTGCAACTGCAACTGGTGGCTCAAAAATTAAACGGATAGGAAAAATGCTGGATGGATATTGCAAGGTTATTAAGATTCTTGCGAGCAAAAAAATAGATATTGTACATATTCATATGGCAGAAAAAGGGAGTGTGTATAGAAAAGGCGTTGTTATTTGTTTAGCAAAATTATTTGGGGCAAAAGTCATTGTGCAAATGCACGCGGGGCCAATTCTTGCGTGGTACGAAAAGCTGTCAAAGAAAAAACAAGTGATGGTTGCTAAAATTTTCAGTAGCGCAGATCGGATGCTGGTTCTTGGCGAGTATTGGAAAAAGCAAATGGCGACAATTATACATGCTGACAAAATAGAAATTCTCTATAACGGAGCGGAATGTCCCCGAGAAAATCCATATAATACTAATGGAAAATATATCTTGTATATGGGACTTCTGAAAAAGACGAAAGGTACATACGATTTAATTGATGCGATTAAACTAATAGATAATGAGCTTTCACAGGATATAAAAGTTTATCTGTGCGGAGTTGATGAAAACGGAGAAGCTGCTCGGTATGTTGCAAAACAAGGTCTTCAAAATCGCATTGTAATGCCGGGATGGATCAATAAAAACACGAGACTGGAATTATTCAAAAATACACAGATTTGTGCATTGCCATCATATTTCGAAGCATTATCAATGACTGTAATTGAGGCAATGTGTTATGGGATTCCAATGGTAACAACCAACATTTCCACAATGCCTGAGCTATTAGGTGATGAAATCGAGAAAATTGAGCCGGGTGATGTACAAGGGTTGGCTGAATTGATACGCAAACTGGTACGGAGCAGAGAACTGCGTTTGAATAATAGCAGGATTGAATATTCAAGAGCAAAGGAAAAATTTTCACAAGAAAAAATCATGAGGCGGACGGTGGATATCTACAATGAGGTGGAACAAGAATATTGAGAAATATGGAAACTACTACGGTGGAAAATGAATATGAAAAGTAAAATAAATGTCTTTGATGCATTATATACATTTGTACTTTTATATGCGTTTTCGACTATAACTCAAAGTTTATACTCGATTTCGTTAAATCGAGTTTGGACAGTTGGAATTATCGCATGTATGTTGAATGGACTTCTCCGACCAGCACGCAAAAGAGCCGTGTTATGCTTAGGAATAGTGTCGATTATAGGTGCTTTGACAACAATATCTTCTAAAAATGTTGGACGAAATAGCAATGACTACATCTACTTTATAACAGCAGTGTTGTGGCTTTTGTTTATGGCGGATAGCAAAAATTGTCAATTGTTTTATAGTGCAGCTAAACGAAACATAAAACTGACAAACATTATTTTAATAATTTCTTATATAGTGATTTTGATTCCACTGCTAACCAAAAGTGGCTTTGCGTATCAATGGGGAAGTACACCATATTTTATAGGATTTGCAGGAACTCAGCATGCAATGGCATCTAGTGTTTGTCTTATCACAGCAATCTTTCTGCTTTTCTCACTTGAAAAAAAATTCTCATGGTGGAACTTAGCAATCTTAATGTTTGGTGCTTACATTGTCCTTGAAACGGGAGCAAGAACATTCATTATTCCGATTGCAAGTTTGATATTCTATTATATAAAACATAACATAAAAAACTTAAACATAAAAGCTTTGGTGTATGCGGTTGGAATAATCGGCGCGATATATATGGTTCAGCATTCTTCGATGTTGGATAAATTTGATTTTGTATCCTCTGGTGGCAATATGGCTGTTAATGCTATCGATGGATTTACTAGTGGAAGAAGTCTCTTTTGGGCGGTGGACTTAAAAGCTTTTGCCAGTGGAAATCTGCTTCAAATTTTATTTGGTAGAGGTTTTGATTATGTGTATGAATTAAATGCGCAAATGGTAAATCAGAAAATTTGGGCTCATGATGATTTTATTCATCTGTTACTTGGTGGAGGCTTTCTTGCATTTGGAATATATGTGTATATTATTTTGGAATTCTTTAAAAAGAGACTTATGAAGCAAAAGAAAATAGATAGGTTGATGCTTGTAACTTATCTACTTTTCCCTGCAATAATCAACGGATTTTTTATGTATCAGCATCTTTTGTTAAGCATGATGATTTTCTGCCTATGTTGCATAAGAACAGAAGGCGAATGATTCAAGGAGAAAAAGATGGAAAGACAAAGTGAAATTTTGGTGAGTGTTATTGTCGCAATCTACAAGGTAGAAGATTACCTCGAACAATGCGTGCAATCCATTATTGACCAGACATACCGCAATATAGAAATCATACTGGTAGATGACGGTTCACCGGATAGTTGTCCTGCAATTTGCGACGGGTTTTCAAAAAGAGACTCGCGCGTTTATGTCACCCATAAAGAAAATGAGGGCAGTGTTTACGCGCGCCGAACAGGGTTGCTGAAAGCTACCGGACAGTATGTCTTGATGGTAGATGGCGATGACTACATGGATCCCCATTATATTGAAAATCTTGTACGCACGGCTGAAAAGAATGCGGCTGATGTAGTTGTTGATAGTTTTATGGTTTCTTATCCCAATAGGGAGTTTGTAGAAAAAATATACCATCAGGTTGGCACATACAGGAATGATAAGCTGGCAAAAATGAAAAGAACTTTGATTTATGCGGGTACATATTTCAGGTTTGGAATAAATCCGGCACTGTGGAACAAATTATTCCGAAGAGATAAACTACTAAGATATTATCTAGATATACCAAAACAGTTGACATTAGGGGAAGATTTTGCCGTATCAATCCCATTTATGGCGTGTGCAGAATGCATCTCGGTTATAGACTCCGATGCCTATTATCATTATAGGCAAAGAGAAAACTCGATGGTAAGAGCCTACGACCCAAAACTGAATCAAAAAGTTGGATGTCTGGTTGATTATTTGCGTCAGCAAGAAAATCTGAAATTGTTTGATACGCAGTTGAACTATTATTATTCGTGGTTGTATATGAGCTGCATGAAAAATGACGCTGCCATAAAATGCAAATTTTTTGATATGGCAAAGGCGCTGGAAAAGACAAGCAATTTATTCAATGAAATTGTTCGACTGGATGATCTTAGAGAACTTACTTTTAAATACAGCATGATTTTTACACTTATTAAATACAAACACTGGAAAATGCTTGCGCTTCTGTTCCAAATAAAAAAAGCAGCCAGATAAAGGAAGATGTATGATGCTGACAAATAGCGAAGTGAAAAATGAACTATTAGATATACTCGTGAAATTAGATAAAATTTTTAAAGAAAATATGTTGGAGTATTCTATCATGAGCGGAACACTTCTTGGTGCAGTGCGCCATGGTGGATTTATACCATGGGATGATGATATTGACATCGCGATGCGCAGAGAAGAATATGATAGGTTTTTGACACTTATAAAAAACGGTTTGCTGGAATCATACGGATTGGCGGCAACAGGCTATGAAGTGAATAAAGATTTTTGGCCATTTCTGAAAGTTATAAATCCGCAGATAGGAGTTGAGCAGGATCAAGATGGACAGGCCACGCAATGTGACTACTTATGGATTGATGTGTTTCCGTTCGATTATCTTCCCGAGACTAAAAGCAAAGAAACACTAAGAGAAATTGCATATCAGCGTAAATTGCTTGGTTACAAAATCGCGCAAGAAAAAGAATTTTATAAGCACAAGAAAGGCATAAAAAAGGTCACGTATTATATTCTCGCGGAGATTTTTAAATTTGTATCTGTTGACAGAATCAATGAAAAGATTATTTCTTTGAGCAAAAGCAATGCAGAAAAAACAACATTAATGGGGGATTTGACGTGGGGGAGAGCAGGCGCTGATAAGTGTGTGCCAGCAAGTTTATTTGACGAACTCGTGGAGTATACGTTTGAGGATGTGGCAGTAAAGGGCTTCAAAGATTATGATAGCTATTTAAAACAAATATTTGGTGACTACATGAAATTACCACCAGAGAATCAACGTGTAAATCATGGAATCAAAGCTTGGAGAATTACGAAAAATGAAGAATAAGGCCACTTTGTTAAATATGATTTCCGGTCTGGTTTTGCAATTTTTTACACTTTTAAGTGGATTTGTTCTACCCCAAATCATCCTTACCTGTTTTGGCTCGGAGGTAAATGGACTGGTATCGTCACTTAATCAGTTCTTGAGTTATATAACTTTGGTAGAGGGTGGAATAACAGGGGTCATTGTTGCAAACCTGTATAAGCCCATTGTGGATAAGGACAACGATAAGATATCTTCGGTTCTTGTGACGGCGGATCGTTTTTATAAAAAAATTGGGGTTCTTTTCATCGCATATTCGGTTATTTTGTCCATTGCATATCCGCTGTATTTTAAAACAGAGTTTAAATTTTCATATGTATGTTTGCTGACGTTGATCCTTTCGCTTACATTGTTGATCCAGTACATGTTTTCATTAACGTTAAAAACAATATTGAATGCAGATAAAAAAGGATATGTCGTTAATTTCACACAGACATTGATTGTGATTTTTAACGTCATATTTGCCTTGATTTCGGTTCTTATTTATCCCAGTATCCATGTTCTGAAACTAATAAGTGGTTCACTTTTTGTTCTTCAGCCGATTGTGTTCGAAAGTTATGTGAAAAAGCACTATAGGATCAACTGGAAAGTCCGGCCGGATAATTCGCTGATAAAGTCTCGTTGGAATGGATTTGCAATAAATTTGGCGGCATTTATTCATAACAGTACAGATATTACAGTTCTTACATTTTTGTCAACGCTTAAGACTGTTTCGATTTATAGCGTGTATTGTCTTGTAAGCAACGGTATTAAGCAACTGATCAATGCGTGCTTATCAGGAATTGCGCATACAGTAGGACAGGCGTATGCAAAGAAAAATTGGGAAGAATTGAACCAAAAGCTTGATGTATACGAATATATCGTTTTTGCTTTGGTTTTTTTTCTATTTACGGTAACGGCATTGCTGATTACACCATTTGTACAGCTTTATACTAGAGGCATTGTGGACACAGACTACAATCAGCCATTGTTTGGATTTTTGCTTGTTCTATCAGAAGCATTGTATCTAGTCAAACTGCCGCACCTAAACCTGGCCTACTCTGCTAATAAATTCAAGGAAATTACGATACCAGCGTATATTGAAGCAATACTTAATATTGTAATCTCGGTGGTACTGGTGAAAAAGTTTGGCTTGATTGGTGTAACTGTTGGCACGATTATTGGTATGACCTATCGCATGGTATTCCATGTGTACTATACAAGCAAAATTGTTCCGGGACGAGTGCAAAGCATTTTTTATAAGAAACTTTTTTTATTTTCAGTAGGTTCGGGAGCAGGTTTTATTTTCTGCTATAAGTTACTTCCCCTCCATACTGTGACGGTTGTAAATTGGATCGTCCATGCAATTTTCTACTGCATTGTGATTGGCAGCATTTTACTCACAATTAGTATGCTGTTTTTCCAGAACGAAATAAAATTCTTTGCAAAATATATAAAGAGGTAAAGGAAATATATGATGAATATAGCAGTGATATTTGCTGGTGGTGTCGGCAGCCGGATGCACAGCAAGGAACGACCGAAGCAGTTTCTTGAAATGTACAATAAGCCGATCATCATTCATACTTTGGAACACTTTCAAAATCATCCGAAGATTGACGCAATTGTTGTGGTGTGTATCGAAAGCTGGATTCCGTATTTGAACGAACTGCTTTACAAATTCCGAATTGAAAAAGTGAAAAAGATTGTTCCGGGCGGAGAAACAGGGCAACTGTCGATATACCACGGCCTAAAAGCAGCAAAAGAGGTGGCTAATGAGGAAAAGGCAGTGGTTTTGATTCATGATGGCGTTCGCCCGCTTATCACGGAAAAGCTGATTACAAACAACATTGAATCAGTAATGCATTATGGATCTGCTATAACTACCGCAAAAGTAAAAGAGACTATTTTGGTGGTAAATGAGGAAGATTCTTCTATCGATTATGTGCCAAGCCGTAATAATTCTCGTGTGGCTAAGGCTCCACAATCTTTTTGGCTGAATGATATTCTTTCTACGCATGAAAAGGCGCTAGAAAAGGGCGAACATAATTGGATTGATTCGTGCACAATGATGCAGGAATATGGATTCAAAATGCACTTAATTGACGGACCGAGTCAAAACATCAAGATTACAACACCGGAAGATTTTTATACGATGCGTGCAATTCTTGAAGCAAAAGAAAACGAGCAGATTTATGGATTTGAAGACTAATTGGAATGTGTTCAGCAAAAATCGTGATGCGATTTATGGAGTGGCCATTATATCGATCATAATATTTCATTTTTTTGAAGATGTGGCATCATCTAATATTTCAGAGGGGGGACGATTTGCAGGTGAAATTTATAATACCTTTGTTGGTAGTGTTGGTGTTGAATTTTTTATATTTTGTCTGGTGTAGGGCTTTATTTCTCAATGACAAAGGACTCAAGGGTTCGCTATTTTTTTCAAAAGAGATTAAAGAGAATTTTGCCGACATATCTTACGGTTGCCGTTCCATATTGGATTGCAGTGGATATTGTTTGCAAACAAAGAGGATGGACAGTATTTGCAGCAGACATTTCTTTTGTTACATTTTTTGCACATGGAACGAGAACTTTTTGGTATGTCTTGTTTATTGGGCTTGCGTATTTGACTTACCCGGCTGTTTATAAAGTGTTACATACAAAACATACAGAGTATTTTCAGCTTGTGGTTTTGATCATGACAGCGTTATTGATCCAATTGCTACCTAAAATCATACTACCTGAACTATATTCAAACATAGAGATTATGCTAGGAAGATTTCTCATTTTTTTTATTGGATGTTGGTGCGGGAAAAAAGTCTATCAAAATGAGTTGATCAATAATAAAGAAAAAATTGGAATTTTCTTTGGCGCAGGCTTAATGCTCGGAGATTGCTTGCCAATAACGAGACGCGTTGTAAACAAGCTTGGGTATCGTATATTGATGTGCTTCTGGGGAATTTTTTTGCTGTATTGCCTTGCAGCAAATTTGAAAAAGATACCACAGAGAATCAGATGAATTTTACAAAGATTTGGAAACGCATCCTATGAATTATATTTGACCCATGTGGCAATCAGGGCCTTCATGAATTTGATAGGAATGAGAACATACTATCTGCAAAACTATATTTTGTGTGTCTTAGTAAGTCTACTTTTAACATCTATAATTATAAAACTGCAAAGGATGATGATTCGTGCAACGTGATACATTGAAAGAAGATTTACAATATATTGCTAATTACAATCTTCCCTATGAACAGCTTAAGGGAAGATCTGTCCTTGTTACCGGAGCTACTGGATTAATTGGAACTCTACTGGTGCGCGCTTTGCTGGCAATTGGAGATATAAAAGTTATTGCACTTGTAAGAGATTCAGAAAAAGCAAAGAAAATTTACGGGGATTTGATAGGAAATTCGCTGAAACTGCATATTGCAGATATTGTGGATAAAATAAAAATTGAAGATGCGGTAGATTATATTTTCCATTGTGCTTCTATAACGGCTTCAAAAATGATGATAGAAAAACCCGTGGAGACGCTTTTGATTAGTGTAGAAGGAACAAAGAATATTCTGAATTTTGCACAGGAGAAAAAGTGTGCTTCGGTGGTCTATATTTCATCGATGGAAGTTTACGGGGCATTTAATGAGAGCAAAGAAGTAAGAGAAGAAAATCTTGGATATATTGATCATTTAAAAGTTCGGAGCAATTATCCGGAAAGTAAGCGTCTTTGTGAAAATATGTGCGTTGCTTATTATACTGAATTTGGCGTTCCAGTTAAGATTGCACGTCTTGCACAAACATTTGGAGCAGGAATCCTTCCGGGAGAGAATAGGGTGTTTGCACAATTTGCAAGAAGTGCCATGCAGGGGAAAGATATTGTTCTACACACGAAGGGACAATCAGAAGGAAACTATTGCTATACAAGAGATTGTATTACTGGACTGCTTACAATTTTACTAAAGGGTACAAACGCAGAGGCATATAACGTGAGCAATCCAAGAACACATACAACTATAGCGGAGATGGCTAATTTAGTTGCTGAGAAGATAGCTGACGGAAAAATCAAAGTAGTGTTTGATATCCCCGAAGATAATACTTTTGGTTATGCAGCAGATACGAAGATGAAATTGAATTCAGACAAATTGCAGGCATTGGGCTGGAAACCGGAAGTTGGATTGGAAGAAGCTTATAGAAGAATGATGGGGAAATTGTAAATGAATTATGATGAAAATAAAAGGATGACATTAGAAGAAGTTAAAAAAGTTGAATTTCAACTATTGATAACTTTTCATGATTTTTGTGAAAAGCATAAATTAAAATATGTCCTTGATGGAGGGACTTTACTGGGGGCTGTCCGCCATAAGGGATTTATCCCTTGGGACGATGATATTGATGTGACAATGCCTTTTCCAGATTTCTTGAAATTCGTTAAAGAGTATCGAAGTGAGCGTGATAATTCCGATAAATAAAAAAATTTATATGGTGATGATGGATATGGGTTTCATTTTGGGAAATTCGTGGATATGCGAACAATTGTAAAGTCGAACTTTAGAGAGGATAAGAGAATATATCCAGTTTGGGTTGATATTTTCCCTATGTATTCAATAGATGATGATCAGGAAGCGCTGAGAAAAGTTAATCAAGCGATGGATTATTATGAGAAGACATGGAACTTCTTGGGTAATAATTCGCCAAACGTACTGAAAAAATTTTATCACAGGCTGATGAATGATTGGATGCTCAAATACTATATGGATAAAATCAATAAAATTATGTTTGAACATCCATATGGATCAACAAAGCGGATTCGATTTGCACCTGTTGTTGAAAAAACATTAGTTCCAGCAGGAAATGATCATTTTGATAATAGAATAAAAATTGAGTTTGAAGGGCACTACTTTTACGCACCTCAAAAATATGATGCATATTTGACGGAGCTGTATGGAGATTATATGAAGCTGCCTCCGGAAGATCAGCGTACGACTCATAAAATTAATGCATATTGGGTTAAATAGGATGTAGGTGATGTAGTTGTTTTAAATGCGGAACATGCAATGATTTGAGCAATCGAAAATTGTGCCAATGGTTCCAGCTGGAATATTGCAAAGTCTGTCTTTGACGCACTGGGCGCAGATACCTATGTAATCAACAACCAGCCGAATGGCTTGAACATCAACAACAATGCCGGCTCTACGCACATCGCGGGCTTGCAGAAGTTCGTCGTGGAGAAAGGTCTGGACGTGGGCTTTGCATACGATGGAGACGCTGACCGCTGTCTGTGTGTGGACGAGAAGGGCAATGTCATTACTGGCGATCATATTCTGTACATCTATGGCTGCTACATGAAGGAGCGCGGCAAGCTGCTGACCAACACTGTTGTTACCACCGTCATGTCCAACTTTGGTCTGTACAAGGCATTTGACGAGCTCGGAATTGACTATGCGAAGACCGCAGTCGGAGATAAATATGTGTATGAGTATATGACCCAGAATGGCTGCCGTCTCGGAGGAGAACAGTCCGGACACATTATTTTCTCCAAATATGCATCCACCGGTGACGGTATCCTGACAAGCCTTAAGATGATGGAAGTCATGATGGCAAAGAAAAAGAAGATGAGCCAGTTAATGGAAGGACTCAAGATCTATCCGCAGGTGCTTGTGAATGTCCGCGTGAAGGATAAGGCAGAGGCGCAGGCAGATGCAGATGTGCAGGCAGCCGTACAGGCAGTCACAGATGTCCTTGGTGACACCGGGCGTATCCTTGTGAGGGAATCCGGCACAGAACCGCTGTTACGTGTGATGGTCGAGGCAGAGACAGAAGAGCTTTGCAGACAGTATGTGGATCAGGTTGTGGATGTTGTGCGCGCGAAGGGGCACGTTGTGGCGTAACCGCAAAAAATATAAGAATTGCGGCTTTTTCGGAAAAATGCTTTGAAAAATGAGGGATTCTCTGCTATAATGAGGTACACATGTGCCGGGGAAGACTGGCAGCACGATAAATTTAGAAATCGAGGAATGTAAAATGGCATTATTAGAACAGTGGCAGAAAGTTGCCTATAATGAGAAAACGGACAAAGGAGAATTACAGAGATTCTGGCAGAGATACTTCCTTCTTGAGAAGGGTGTATACGAGCAGCTTCTTGAGAACCCGGATGAGAAGGTAGAAGGAACTGTCAAAGAGCTCGCTGAGAAGTACCATCTCTCTGTTATGGAGATGACGGGATTCTTAGACGGAATCAACGACAGCCTGGTGGAGGCTAATCCTATCGATACCATGGAAGAAGATACCGTTGTAAGCCTTGCTTTTGATAAAGAGAAGTTATACAAGAACATGGTAGATGCAAGGGCAGAGTGGCTATACGAACTGCCACAGTGGGACAAGATCTTCGATGCAGAGAAGAAGAGAACTTTATTCTTAGAGCAGAAGAAGTCCGGAACGGTACACGTTGGCAAGAAGGTCGGACGTAACGATCCATGCCCATGCGGAAGCGGCAAGAAGTACAAATACTGCTGCGGAAGATAGTTTTGACATTTTTTTGAAAAAATGTGGAAAACTACTTTACAGACAGAATAAAAGGGGTTAGAATGAACCCTGTTCAAAACGTTGAAGAGAAAAGTAGCATAAGGACAATGTCACAGAGAGGAAGGCATACGGTGGAAGCGTTCCGGCATAGACTTATGTGAAGACCAGCTCCGAGTGACCCCAATCCGGTCCGGTGATACCGTTATCATCAGAATGAGATCCCTGCCGCACAATTTGTAGCGGAGATGAAGATGGGTGGAACCACGATGAGCATATCGTCCCTGATGTTGTATTTTGCAATATCAGGGGCGTTTTTTTCATTAATGATAAGAAAGGAAAAAAAAGAAAATGGTAGATTTCAAAGCAGACGAGAGATTAAACACATTGAACCACTCCTGTGCACATGTGATGGCGCAGGCAGTCAAACATTTATACCCACAGGCAAAGTTCTGGGTAGGACCTGTTGTAAAAGAAGGGTTCTATTATGATATTGACCTCGGGGATGACATCATCAATGACGAAGCAATTGCAGCAATCGAGAAAGAGATGAAGAAAGTCTGCAAGGAAGGCAAGAAAATTTACAGACGTGAGATTTCCAAGGCTGAGGCACTGGAAATGTTCAAGGATGACCCATACAAGTTAGATCTGATCGAAGGTCTTGAGGATGGCAATATTTCCGTATACGACCAGGGAGACTTCACAGATCTCTGCCGTGGACCTCATGTAGAGAGCACAAAGCTTTGCAAGAACTTTAAGCTTGTCAAATACTCCGGTGTATACTGGAAAGGTGATGCGAATAATCACGTTATGCAGCGTATTTACGGTGTCTGCTTCCCAACAGCTGAGGAGTTAGAGGAGCATCTGAAGCTTTTAGAGGAAGCAAAAGACCGCGACCACAGAAAGATCGGAAAAGAGATGAACCTGTTCATGTCCGATGACCTGGTAGGACGTGGACTTCCAATGTTCCTTCCGAAGGGCTATACAGTATGGCAGGAGCTCGAGAACTACATTAAGACAAAAGAGAGAAAACTTGGATATCTGCACGTTATGACACCATGTGTCGGTACAGTCAACCTGTACAAGACATCCGGTCACTGGGATCATTACAAAGACAACATGTTCCCGGCTATGGAAATGGAAGGGGAATCCTTCGTACTCCGCCCGATGAACTGCCCACACCACATGATGATTTATGCAAACAGAATGCACTCCTATAAAGATCTCCCAATCCGTATCGGCGAGATCGCACATGATTTCCGTTTCGAGGCAAGTGGTACGTTAAAAGGAATCGAGAGAGGACGTCATTTCTGCCAGAACGATGCCCATCTGTTCGTAACACCGGAGCAGATCGAGTCTGAGTTCTCACAGGTGGTAGACCTTATTTTTGACACATACAAAGATTTCAATATTACAGATTACCGTTGTGTCCTTTCCTTAAGAGACCCGGCTGACAAGGTAAAATACCACGATGATGATGAGATGTGGAACACAGCTGAGAATGCGTTAAGAAAAGTATTAGATGACCTTGGTATCGAATACACAGAAGAGATTGGCGAGGCAGCCTTCTACGGACCAAAGCTTGATGTCAATGTAAAACCGGCGATCGGAAACGAGTATACACTCTCCACCTGCCAGCTTGACTTCTGCCTGCCTGCAAAGTTCAACTTAAGCTATATTGACAAAGACGGCAATAAGAAGACACCGGTTGTACTCCACAGAGCAATCCTTGGATCCCTGGATCGTTTCATGGCTTATATCTTAGAGGAGACAAAAGGAAATCTTCCGCTGTGGCTGGCTCCGGTACAGGCAAGAATTATCCCGGTCAAGAACGAGGACGAGGAGTTAAACGCATACTCCCACGAACTGCTTGATTATCTTGATGCCAACGATATCCGTGTGGAGATCGACGAGCGTGCAGAGAAGCTTGGTTACCGTGTCAGAGCCGCACAGGTTGAGAAGGTGCCATACCTGATCATTCTTGGAAAGAACGAAGTGAAGGACGGAACAGTAAGCTACAGACTTCACGGAGAGCAGGCTACTACAACAGTTCCGAAGGAAGCGTTTGTAGAAATGTTAAAAGAAGAGATCCGGACAAAGAAAATTAATCCGGCTGCACTGAAATAGGACAGCGGAATCCGGAAGAAGAGAGAACCTGGAAGGAAAAAGCATGACAAGACAGGAATTTGCAGAATTAACAAAAAACGGACCGGTGATTCTTGACGGGGCAACAGGAACTAATCTGCAGAATGCGGGGATGCCGGTAGGGGTATGCCCGGAGCAGTGGATCTTAGAGAACCCGGATGTGATGGTG
>ERZ773107.1089-NODE-1089-length-26561-cov-15.717498_pt1 | contig 26561 bp, 26 predicted proteins | sample MGYA00580571_ERZ773107 | MGnify/ENA primary metagenome ERZ773107 (study PRJEB29015, sample SAMEA2737843) | human gut metagenome | biome: human gut; feature: human-associated habitat; material: faeces | place: China | collected 2012 ... | reverse complement strand
GAACAGCCTATGGCTATCTGTGGGTGGACTGTGATAAAAAAGATGTGGCATCTGTGGAACAGAGTCTGAATACTTTGATTTCTAATACTTCACATATAAAAATGGATACTTATCATGCACAGTTACAAAATGCCGAAGTCGCAGCCCGCATGATGAAGCTCGGCTGTTATCTGTTTATAGCGGTTGTAGGACTCATCGGTTTTATGAATATGGCAAACACCATGATCATGAATATTACGACAAAAAAGCAGGAATATGGTGTATTACAGGCTGTGGGTATGACAAATAAACAATTAAATTTATGCCTGCAGTTACAGGGACTGATTTTTACGGTTGGTACCATATGCGTAGCTTTGATCATTGGTCTGCCGCTCGGCTATGCACTTTTTTCCTATGCAAAACATAATGGAATATTTGGAATGAATATCTATCATGTTCCAATCGTACCAATTTTTATTATGATTTTTTTGGTCGGTCTGTTGCAGATTGTACTTTCCTGCGTTTTAAGCAGTAATCTGAAAAAGGAAACGCTGGTAGAAAGAATAAGGTATCAGGGATAGCAAGTAATATGTAATGAACTAGGTCTTAACGAAGAGGAGAAATAGATAATTTCCAGATTTGTATGTATGGTAAATCTAAACTGTATTTTAGCAACATTTCCTGTTGGTTAATTAATTTGAATAAAAATTAAACACTGCTCAATTGTGCAATCTATATGAATCTGATATGCCGAGTATACAAAAGCTGTTGAATTTTTCAGGAGATGAAGCAAATGGATATAGGCGTTATTATAAAAAAATATAGAAAAGAAGCTGGTATGACGCAGGAGGAGATGGCAAACAGATTAGGCGTGACGACACCGGCTGTAAACAAATGGGAGAATAGTACAACAAAAGCTGGCATAACCGCCAGCTTTTTTAATGCCCCAAATTCCATAATACATATGCGTTGTCTGGCATATTAGATAAGAACAAATTAAAATGTGATTTGGCTTGTGAAAGATTGGCGGTCATCAGATAAATGGTTCCCCAAAAAATTGTTGTAAAGTGTTCGGTTTTTACAACAGTCTGTTTCATGTATAATTCAATTTTGGGTGTAACTACACAAGGCAAATTATGCAAAGACGATAGCAAAGGTCAAGGTATTCCAACGGAAAACCGAAGAAAAATCTAAAGAGGGTTAGGATACTTCCCTATGGAAATTATTTTTGATTAGTTAAAGGTTTTTAACTTTCCCGATTTTAAAATAATACCGATCAATAATATCCTGCAATGTAATGGATTTCATTTTTTCATCTACCATATTTTGAATTTCATGATAGAAGTCCCCAATAGCGAATTGAATGTTGATACCGATTCCACAATCCGGATTGGTATCTGTGTCCAGGTGAAGCAGCGGCTTATCGCCCTCTACGGCTCGGTAGATGTCATACATATTGATTTTATCTGCCGATTTTGCAAGAGCGGCATTCGCATGACCTTGTGTGTTGACAACAATGCCTGCATTTTTCAGGGTTGCCATAAGCTGTCTGACATAAGCCGGGTTTGTCTTGATACTTTCTGCAATTTTTGTGCTGGAGAGTTGTTCGTCATCTCCAAGAGCAATAAATATAAGAATATGAATGGTGTCACTAAGCTTTGTGGAATATTTCATTTGTCACCTCGAATTTTCTTCTTGCAATTTTAAAATTTACATGATAATATGATTTTAATGCTTGATGTAAATTTAATTTTAACAAGTAAAAAAATAAAAGTCAAGCAAAATAAAAAGTGTGGAATCTGATATAAAAAAGGAGATAAAGTGGTGTATGCAAAAGGAGGAACAAGTCAGTTTTCTGGCAGAAAAAATCCGTCAGGCAGATGCCGTTTTGATAGGCGGTGGTTCTGGTCTTTCCAGTGCGGCGGGATATAACCATTATCATTGGCTACCCTATATGGAGGAATGTTTACAAGATTTCAAGGAGTGGTATGGACTGAAATCTCCCTTTGACGGTTTTTACTACTGTTATTCATCGCCGGAACAACAGTGGGCATATTATGCACGTTACATACAAAGTATGTGGGATGCACCTACAGGACAGCCATACTATGACCTGCGTGATATTGTGGCGGAAAAAGAAGTCTTTGTTTTAACAACCAATATAGATATGCAGTTTGAACGGATTTTTCAGAAAGAAAGGATTTGCGATTATCAAGGTAACAGCGGCTATGTTCAATGCAGTCAGCCTTGCCATGACCAAATTTATTCCAATGTAGAAATGATTCGCAGGATGAACGAAAATATCCGGGAGCTGCGTGTTACTTCCGAGCTTCTGCCAAGATGTAATGAGTGCGGGAGAATCATGGTTCCCTGGGTAAGGGATGATACATTTTTGGAGGGGAAAGACTGGAGGGAAGGTGTAAGGCGATATGAGAATTTCCTAAAAAAATATCTCATGAATGGAACAGATAAGAATGTTGTACTGCTGGAGCTGGGGGTTGGTGAGATGACACCCAGTATTATTAAACTTCCTTTTTGGGAAATGACATACAAAAATGAAAAGGTGTTTTATGCCTGTCTGAATCAGAAGAAATCCTCAGTTCCAGAGCATATAAAAGACAAAGGCATTTATATAGCAGGAGATTTGGCAGAAACCCTGCGGGATTTAAAAGAAAACATAGTGGGAAAGGAAATGTGATGAAGATGAATGTATATCAAGAGATAAGTCAAATCATCAAAGAAGCAGATGGTATTTTGATTGGAGCCAGTAATGGTTTGTCTATCGCAGAGGGATATAATATTTTTGCAGATGACGCATGGTTTCAGGAAAATATGGGAGATTTCAGAGAAAAATACGGACTGCGTTGTGTTTTACACGGATTTTCAGTGCCAATGAAGGTAGAAGAAAAGTGGGCGTTTGTAAGCAGACTTGTTAAGGCAAAAGCTATGCAGGATGAGCCGAGTGAGATTATGAAAAACATCTATGCACTAGTAAAGGATAAAGAATATTTCGTAGTAACTTCCAATGCGGAGGATCATTTTGTGCCGGCAGGTTTTGAGGCAGACCGTGTTTTTGAAATGGAAGGGAAATTAACCCAGATGCGGTGCAAGAACAGATGTCATGACGAGGTCTATCCTAATCAAAAAGCAGTTCTCGCCATGACAGAAGAGGAAGTAAACGGAAGAGTACCCAAAGAGTTACTGCCGAAATGTCCAAAATGCGGTGGAGATATGGAAGTAAATTGGGGTGAGATGTCCTCGTTTACAGAAACGAAAAATTGGAAGGAAAAGGCTGCCCGCTATCAAGAATTTATTCAGAATTTACATGGAAAGAAGCTGGTAATTCTGGAATTTGGCATTGGTTGGAGAAATCAGATGATTAAAGCTCCTTTGATGCAGCTTGCAGCAGTAGAACCACAGGCAAGTTATATCACATTTAACAAGGGCGAAATTTACATTCCAGAGGAAATCAAAGAAAAATCCATCGGTGTGGATGGTGATCTTATGGTAGCGTTAAAGGAAATCAGAAAGGAAATCTAAGGAAAATGACAAGAGAAGAAAAAGCAGTATATTACAAACATAATGGATTTAATTGCTGTCAGTCGGTTATCAAGGCAATGAACGATTTATCAGATTCTGATAAGGAAATACTGACAAATGCTGCATCCGGATTTGCGGTAGGTATGGGAGGTATGGAAGCAACTTGTGGTGCATTGATTGGAGCAACCATGATGGCGGGAATTGTAAAGCCGGGGAAGAAAAGTGCGATAACGGCACGGGAGATATTAAACAAATTTCAGGAATATTCAGGTGCAACCATATGTAAAGACCTAAAGGGAAAGGATACAGGTGTTGTACTCTGTGAATGCGATGATTGCATTCGCAATGCAATACGGGCTTTTGACGAAGTGTTGACGATGGAATCAGAAATGGAAGGATAGACTAAGTAAGATGGTTAAAGATATTACAGTTGTGAGATAGGAGAATGAAAAAATGAACTGTTATGAAAATTTGGTAATGAAAACACAAATGAACTATTCCAGACACTATAGTACCTATGCATCCGGCGGTACTGCTGTAGTGTTGAGCAAACAAAAACCACTTCCTTATGAGGAACAGATTCAGGAATTTGTTCGCAGAGTGCAGGAGGCAGAGTGTATCATAGTAGGCGGAGCATCCGGTTTATCAGCGGCTGGAGGTGGTGACTTTTATTATAGTGATACCCCTTCTTTTCGTGAGCATTTTGGAAAATTTGCAGATAAGTATGGATTCAAAGGTGCTTTTAGCGGAATGATGCATCGGTTTTCTACAAGAAATGAACACTGGGGATATGTGGCAACCTTTTTAAATACTACACAAAATGCCCCTATCAGAGAGCCATATCTGGATTTGGATAGAATCTTGCAGGGAAAGGACTTTCATATCTTAACGACTAATCAGGATACACAGTTTGTAAAGATTTATCCGGAAGAAAAGGTCAGTGAGATTCAGGGAGATCATCGTTTCTTCCAGTGTTCCCAGTGTTGTCAGGATGAAACATGGGATGCCGTACAACCTGTGGCAGATATGATTGCGGCTATGGGAGAGGGGACAATGGTGCCGGATGAACTGATTCCTCGCTGCCCTCATTGTGGTGCGGAAATGTTTCCGTGGGTAAGAGGATATGGGAATTTTCTGCAAGGGAAAAAATACGAAGAAGAATATGAGAAAATCTCAAAATACATTCAAAAGAACAAAGATAGAAAAATTCTCTTTATAGAACTTGGAGTAGGGCGCATGACACCGATGTTTATACAGGAACCGTTTTGGGAACTGACAAACAGCTTGAAAGATGCATATTATATCTCCGTAAATTCAGAATATCAGTTTTTGCCGGAATTCATTGAAGATAAGGGGATTGCTATTTTGGGAGATATAGGAACAGTGTTAAAAGATTTGCGGAAAGCAAAAGAGGAAAGTGCATTTGTATAGGATACTTGTTCTTGATATTCCACTTGATGGAGAAACATTAGAATATTGATTGATACAAAACTGCACTCAGGGATATTGTGGGTGCAGTTTTGCATTAAAATTACTGATTACGATACAGTTTCTGATATGCAGTAGGTAATATCTGAAATACATTTCGGAAAGCCGATGTAAATTTACTTTGGCTTTTATATCCCACAGCTGCGGCAATTTCCGAAATAGATTTATCTTCATGTAACAGCATATTTGATGCCAGCTTCATACGGTATTCTTTCATGTAAGAAGCGATGGGCATTCCATAGACTGCTTTGAAAATGGATTTCAAAGTAGTGGTGTTCATCAGGTACTGTTTTGACAACTCTTCAATAGTATAGTGGCGTTTTATGTCGGATGTCATCAGACTGTGAATTTATCGAAGAACAGTAGGAATGAAAATATAAAGAGAAAGAAGGGTAAGCTGTCTGTGTATCAGGCAGCTTATTCCCAATAGTAAATATGAAAGAGATGTACTGTCAAATCGCACCATAAAAGGGATTGCTGTTAATGGAATATGTGTGTTTTTACTTTGCAGCCGCAAGAGACGGACTGGATAAAACAATTCAGTATATGATAGATGGACACCAATTGCAAAGTCACAGCATATGCGTGAAATATGGTTTTATGTGATGTCAGGTGGAGTGATGCTAAAGATTGTAGTTATGGAGAATGCAAGAATTCTACAGATGTTTTAGGAGCGTTTTCATGCGAGTACACCACTATAGATAATAGAGACATTATTATGAACAGATAGTCATTGACGTGATGATTAAATGAGGTCTTCCGTTAATCGGTCAATGGGTATATACTCATATTAACCGAATTGGTCAACGGAGGCAGCTTATGAATGAAAAATTTTATGCTTTGCCAGAAGAAAAACAATCGCAAATATTAAATGCTGCATACAAAGTATTTGCAACGAATCAATATAAGAAGGCACCAACCTCTGATTTTTTTGAAATGATGCGCCGAGGTCTGATGGCTAAGTGTGCAGTGATGAGAAAATATACATTTATATCCCTGTTTTCCATTAATTCAAACTTTGAAACCGAGCCGGATATTCAATCAATCATCCAACCGGATGTACAGGATGCTGCAAAAAAGACATTGGAAATGCTTTTGTCAATCTTGAATCTTGATTTCATCCGCAAGGATATAGAGTTTACCAGTATATATAAAGAAATTCTGTATGCTTCAGAAGGGATGTTTAAATATTGGTACAGAACAGGAAATTATGATGTAACTGCTTTTGAGCAGGAGTATCTGGAAATGATAAATCATTGGGAAATGGTTTATGGAAAGGGGACGGAAAATGACAGAAAGCAGTTATAAGACACCCTGTGGTTGCATCCATTATTTTGTAAATGTAGTAGACAAGCAGAAAATTACGTTAGTGTTTTTACCGGGACTTACAGCAGATCACAGGCTTTTTGAAAAACAGATAGAATATTTTGAGAAGAAACAGAATGTGTTCGTATGGGATGCACCATCACATGCATTATCCAGACCATTTACGAATAATTACAGTCTGTCTGACATGGCAGAATGGCTTGATATAATCTTAGCAAAAGAAGAAATTTATAATCCCATCATTATCGGTCAGTCTATGGGTGGATACCTGGCTCAAATGTATATGGAATTATATCCGGATAAGATAAAAGGCTTTATCTCCATTGATTCTGCACCGCTTCAAAAGTCTTATATGACAGCAATGGAAATATGGCTTCTTGAAAGAGCAGAACCATTATATAAGATATATCCATGGAAAGCACTTCTTAGGGCTGGTTCAAAAGGGTGCGCAGAGACGGATTATGGTCAGAAGCTTATGCGAAAGATGATGATGTCCTATGATTCAGATCCTAAAGAATATGCAAGGCTTGCCGGTTTCGGGTACAGAATGCTTGCTGAGGCAATCAAAGCAGATCGGTCATATCATATTAGTTGTCCGGCTCTTCTTATCTGTGGAGAAAAGGATAAAGCGGGCTCAGCAAAAAGCTACAATAAAAAATGGCATCAGAGAGAAGGTGTACCGCTTAAATGGATAAAAAATGCCGGTCATAATTCTAACGCTGACCAGCCGGATGAAGTAAACAGACTTATAGAAGAATTTATCAGCGAGGTAGAAGGATTTATCAGCGAGGCAGATAGGAGAGGAGTGTTCGGATGAAATTAAATATACAGTGGAAAAAAGTATTATATGGAATTATATTGATAGTTATTGGTATAATATTGGCTGCACTGCATTTTATTGTGGGTGGAAATGGCATCGGCAATTTCATTTCTGGCATTATTGCAGTTATATCGGTATTGGTAATATTAGCAGGAACTTATATGACGTCAAGTGGAATCAAAAACTGTAAATAAAAACCTTAGAGGACAGGATAATGGAGAAATTATAATGATGTTGTTGTTGGGTTTGAGAGTGGCATGACAACAAATTTGCAATTATGGGAATATGCAATAGTGAGGTCAGAAGATGAAAAATGCTAATGATTTGCTGGATGATATGCCGGTATGGAATGCCTTTTTAAGGCTCGCAGTTCCATCTGTAGCAGCGCAGCTAATCAATATATTATACAATTTTATATCGTTCGTGTCGAAAAAATGTCATTTCACGCAGATGGCATTTTTTTAAATGCCTTTTATTGTATAATATGATGTAAGTAAGATACAACGTATTTTTATAATAGTTTTACGAATCGTTTTACGAATCAATTATTATAGTGTTTTATAATGTTAAAAATATTGTAAAAATGTTGTCAAAAATACAAGAAGTGCGATAAAAGGAGGAAGAGTTTATGAGGTATTCAAACTTAAAAAAGCTTGCTGCGGTAGTATTGTCTATCGGAATGGTATTTTCAAGCAGTGCTGTGACTGGTTTTTCAGCAGATAACAGCAAAATGATACCAACGATTGTTGAGAGCTCATATAGTCAGGCGGCAGCAAATATTGATGATGAATATGCCTATGATGGAACATATGTTGATAAATGGGGAGATACGCGTAAGGGTAGTCAGCTTGGAGTGACATATACAAAGGATGCAACAGAATTTAATATATGGGCCCCTGTGGCAACAGGTGTAAAAGTTAATATTTATGAAGCAGGTGCGGGTAATGCTAGTAATGCCTGTAAGATAGGATCTTATACATTAGAGAAGGTGTCTAGCAGTAAAGAATGGAATGGTATATGGACTATAACGCTTGTTGGTAATTGGGGTGACTATTATTATGATTATACGATAACCACGACAGATGCTTATCATAAGGACAGCGATCAAACACAAACATATAATATTCAGGATCCATATTCGGTTGCTGTCAGTGAAGATGGAAAGTATTCATATATTACAGACACTTCTACAATATCACCTGAAGGTTGGGATAACGACAGGCACGTATATGTTGATTCAACAAAAGCCAATACTGTTTACAGGATAAGTGTCAAGGATTTTTCATCAGATGCTGAATCGGGTATGACGGCTGGTGGAAAGTATAGTGCATTTACGCAAAAGGGTGCAAAAGTAAATAGTGCGGGAGAGCTTGTATCAGGTATCGATTATTTGAAGGAGCTCGGTGTTACGACAGTACAGCTTGCACCGTTTGCGGATTATGAGGCTGACAGTGAGTATGAGATTTTAAATTATAATGCACCTGAGACAAGTTATGCTTCCAATCCGTCGGACTGCAAGACTGTAATAAAAGAATGTAAAGAGATGATTCAGGCACTCCATAGTGCAGGATTTTCTGTTGTGATGGAGATGCCTTATACGCATGCTTCAGAGGAAAATTCTCTTGAAAAGTCAGTTCCGGGCTTTTTTTACAGAATAAATAATTCCGGAGGCAGATATACAACAAATACAGGATATGACAATGAGTTTGCCACAGAGCGCAAGATGTACCGTATTTATATGGTTAATTCCATGAAATACTGGGCAGAGGAATATCATGTGGATGGATTTTCGCTGGATTTGATTGACTGTGTAAATATGAAGTACAGAGGCGCATCACATGTATATAAATGGCTCGATGATATAAAGAAATCATTGGCAGAGGAAGATACCAATCTGGTTATCTGGGGAGATAATTATACCAAAGAAGAAAGGCAGAATAAGACTTCAGTTTATGATGAAATTATTGGTACAACAGGTGGTACTTATGGCGATAGAAATGAAAAAGCCGTAAAAATCTATAAGCAGAAAGCAGCAATGAAATATGCCACACCGGGAACATTGTTTATGGATGGCGGAGAGGAAATGTGTAACAGCGTTAAAGAAACAGGCAGCAGTTGCCTTGAATGGAAGGATTCGGCAGATTACGCAGATGTAGTCTCATATTACAGAGGACTTATGCAGATACGAAAAGCATTTTCACCGCTTGCGGATAGTCAGGAAATAACAGATTCGGAAGCTTATGTGCTTACAGGTACCAAAGCTGATGAATGGGACACTATGGCAGTATTAAATAATGATTCAGATGTGGCAAAAGAAATCACAATTCCGGTTCAGACAAGAGCTGCCACAGACTGGGTTGTTATTGCTAACGGCGAAAGTGCAGGAGTTACATCGCTTGGTGAAGTGTCTGGCTCAGTTGTAAATGTTCCTGCATATACTACAATGCTTCTTGTAGACGGGAATAGCTTTGAGGCTGTGGCTGTAACCTCAGACAAAGGAAAAGTAATTGTTAATTATGTGATAAAAGATAGTGGGCAGAAACTACGTGAATCGATTACACTTCAGGGTACACCTGGAACGAATTATGCGGTGCCTGGTAATATTAAGATTCCATCAGGATATACTTTTTTAAGTCAAACAGGCAATAAAAGGGGTGTGTATACATCAGATACACAGACAGTTACATATTATTATGAAGCGATAGATCCAGATACAGTAGTATACGGAATTAAAAATAATGGAGTGTACTGTAAGAACGCAAAGTTTAAAGTGACTTCTCCTGATTATACACAGGTAATGGCAGGAAATAAAATACTTACATCTGACGCTGACGGTGCTTATACTGTATCAGCGGCAGATGGCACACAGACAATAGCATTGACAGATAGTGAAGGATACAGCATTTATCTGTCTATTACAGTAAATGCAGATCACACAATAAATAACAGCGATTGCACGAGGGAATCGACCTGCTCTGTTTGCCAGCAAACATTTCCGGCACAGACAAGCCATAGGTTTAGTGCCACCTGGACAAAAGACGATACTAGTCATTGGAAGGTGTGCGAGAATGACGGCTGTACGGTAACAACAAAAAAAACAAAACATAGCGGTACAGATGATGGTGATTGTACAACGCCTGTAATGTGTGAATGCGGTGAGGTTGTTACAGCAGCAAAGGCAGAACATATATATGGTGAGTGGAAGTCAAACGGTAATGGTACGCATACCCGCAAATGTATAACTGCAGGATGTACAAAAGTAGAAACAGCAAACTGTGCGGGAGGAGAGGCAACATGTAAAAAGAGAGCCGTCTGCACAGAATGTAATGCAGAATACGGCACATTAAACCCTGCAAATCATAACGGCAATGAAGTATGGGAACAGACAGCAGAAACACATCAGAAAAAATATGACTGCTGCGGTGCCTATAGTACTAATGTAGAAGCCCATAATTGGGAAGACGGTCATTGTAGTGTCTGTGGATATGACTGCATCCATACAGGTGGAAATGCAACCTGTACGCAGAAGGCAGTTTGTGATATTTGCCATATTGAGTATGGAGAAATAAATGCAGATAATCATACTGGAACAGAAGAATGGACACAGACAGCGACAGAGCATGAAAAGAAATATGATTGCTGTGGCAAAGTAACGTTAGAAAAAGAAAGTCATAAGTGGAAAGACGGCGTTTGTGAAGTATGTAATTATGCATGCGTGCATAGCGGAGGAGAAGCAAACTGTACAAAGGGTGCTGTCTGCGAAAACTGCGGCAAGGAATATACAGAAAAAAATCAGGCAAATCACAGCGGCAATGTAGTGTGGGTACAGACAGCAGAAACACATCAGAAAAAATGTGATTGCTGCGATAAGGAAGTATCAGTAAGTGAAGCACATGATTGGGAAAATGGTGTGTGCAAAGTTTGTAATTATCAGTGTGGACATACAGGAGGAAATGCAACCTGTGTGAAAAAAGCGTTGTGTACAATATGTGGTGAAGAATATGGCACTTACAATATGAGTATACATGAAGACTTGCATTTAGTAGCGGCAAAGGAAGCTACTATGACAGATGAAGGAAATATTGAATACTGGTATTGTAATGCTTGTGACAGATATTACATCAGGCAGGATGGGCTTGTTGAAATTGAAAAATCACAGACTGTTATTGCAAAGCTTAAAGATACAACACCACCGGCAGATGTAACACCACCGGCAGATGTAACACCACCGGCAGATGTAACACCACCGGCAGATATAACACCTGCGACCGATACGGATAAAGAAACTAAGGCAGAAGCAGTAAAAGAACAGACTCCTGGTACGAGAGATGACAAACGTACATTAGCATGGCTTCTTATGTTTGTAATAGGAGGAGCAGGAGTAATAGTATTTGGTAAGAAAAATAAGTTTACAGATAAAATTTAAAATGGAGTAAAATAATAAATTGCTGGAATTCTGGTTCATTTATAGAATCTGAGTTCCAGCTTTTTGTATAAGACAAAAATTTTGTGTTACAATGTTTTACAGGATTTTTGATGGGATATTTATTTACGAGGAGGAAGCAAAGGGTGGATGAATTGAAGTGCAATAATTGTAAATATAAAACTAATGTATCCAATACAGAGGAAACAGGAACTGCAATATGTTCATATCCGCAAGGCGAATGGTTTGTTGTAAATGTTGAAGATAGCTGCCATTATATTCCTGAAAAAAAGGAGCTTACCTGTGGAGATTGTTCAAGACTGAATGAAGATACCGGCTGCTTTGCCTGCCAGGAAACGGATAGTGCAATGTATAATGGACATTTGTGTATGGGATTTATAGATAAAAGGGAAGAGGAATTCAACAGCATACTTATGTTTTGGAAGGTACAAGGTTTATATGACCGGGAAAAAATAAATAAATTACTAGATGATTTCGAACAGTCATATGACAGGCTTTTTAATCAGGAGTAATTAATTCTTTGCATGTAACTTCTTATACTGCGAAGGATTTACTCCGGCTATTTCTTTAAAAACGCGGTTGAAGTGTGTGAGGTTGGAAAATCCGGTCAGCGTTGCAACCTCGGTGACATTTTTATCAGTTTCCTTGAATAAACGTTCTGCGTTCATTATGCGCGTGTGTTTTATATAGTCAACAACAGTACGATTAGTATTTTTCTTAAATTCACGACAAAGATAGTAAGTACTTATATGAAACATATCTGCAAGGACATCAAGTGATATGTCATGTTCGTAGGCTGTGGTATTGAAAATGTATCAATCGAGAAAGTAACACCTAAGCTTATACCTTATTTTATTGGTTTAATAATATTACTTATGCTTATTACATTTATTCCAGAGCTGTCACTTGGAGTACCAAAGCTTATGGGATTAATTTAGTACAAAATAACAAGACTTTTTTCCTGATATTATATAAAACAGACATCCGGTCAGGTCACTTGATAGGATCTGACCGGATGTTTTGTTAGTTATCTTAGAATTCTGCTTTATTATTTATTTTGTGTTATAATAAGCTTTAGATTTTATATTTTAGATTTTAGATTTTAGATTTTAGATTTTGTTGAAGCTTTGTCTGTTACAGGGTGCAAGAAAAAACGATTTTAAATGTGCATATAGACAGCTGACAACACAATAGAAATAAATAATGAAAGTAAGAAAAGGAATAAACAGAATGTTATATATAATGAGACATGGGAAAACAGACTGGAATGAACAGCATAAGCTGCAGGGAAGAACAGATATACCACTTAATGAAAATGGAATAGCTATGGCAAAAAAAGCAGCAGAAGAATATAGAGATATACATTTGGATATATGCTATTGTTCACCACTTAAAAGAGCAGAACAGACAGCCAGGATAGTACTCTCTGGCAGAAAAACGCAGGTTCCTGTTGTCATAGATGACAGACTTATGGAAATGGGGTTTGGTGAATATGAGGGAGTACAGAATAGTTTCAATATTTCAGATTGTAATGTAAATGTGTTATTTAGAAATCCAGACAGATATATAGCAGATAAGGGAGCTGAAAGTCTTGATGAGTTGTTTGAAAGAACAGGACAGTTCCTAGATGAAGTGATTCAGCCAGAGCTTGCAAAAGGAAGAGATATACTTATAGTTGGACATGGTGCGATGAACTCAAGTATTATATGTCAGATAAGAAATAAAACATATGCACATTTCTGGGATGAAGGAATTGAAAACTGCAGATTGAAGAGACTGATATAAAAATAATTAAAAATATATGAAATGTGCACATATAGCATATGAATATTCTTGTTAACATGATACAATGTTTACACTAAAATGTGTTAGAAAATATGCATATAATTGTTTGCACGTTGCAGTATTGGAAAAAGAGTTAAGTGGAGGATGCATATGAACATTTCATTTTTTTTACAACCTAAGTGTAAGGTAGCATATATATATAATAATGATACATTGAGGCAGGGACTGCAGAAGATGAATTATTATGGTTATTCAGCGATACCTGTGCTTGATGAGGAAGAACGTTATGTAGGAACTATAACAGAAGGCGATTTTTTATGGCATATATGCAGGATTAACCAGAATAATGGATTGAGTATAGATGTAAAGGAACTTGAGAAAAAGAAGGTCGATGAGTTGTATTTCAGAAGAAATTATCCTAGTGTTAAAGTAGACACATCTATGGAGGAACTTTTCGAGAAAATTACCAACCAGAACTTTGTTCCAGTTACAGATGACAGAGGCATATTCATAGGTATTATAACAAGAAAGGACATTATTACATATCTTTCAGCTAAGAAGAAAGAACCAAAGATGTCATATTCGTATCAGATTACAGTGTAAAATGTCAACTTGCAATACCAAGCAGTTGACAATAAGCCTTCATACTTTTATACTTATTAGCATATAAGCGCTTGATATAAGCGTATTTTATGACAACAAGGGAGAGTATATGTATTATGTCAGAAACAGCTATTGAACAAATGTTGGATAATTGGAACGAAGAGCATATATTAACGAAGGAAGAGGCTCTTGATATACTTAATCTGCCGGACGATAAGCTTGATAAGCTTATAAGCACGGCATATGGATTGAGGTTAAAGTACAAAGGAAAGAAAGTAAGCATACAGCTTTTAACCAATGTAAGAAGTGGCAATTGTTCACAGAATTGTGCCTATTGTGCGCAGTCATGTGAATCACATGCGGATATAGAAAAGTATAGAAGAGTATCAGATGAGAAGCTTTATGGTGATAATGATCTAGTAGATGAAAAACATCTTGCAAGACATTGCATAGGACTAAGTGGAATAAGCTTTACAGATGCTGAAATAGAAGATCTTGCACAAAGAATCCGTAAAATGAAGAAGAATGATACCCAGATATGTTGTTCTATAGGTTTTCTTACAGAAAAACAGGCAAGGATGCTTAAAGAAGCCGGACTTAACAGAATTAACCACAATCTTAACAGCAGCCGTTCATTTTATCCTAATATATGTTCAACACATACATATGATCAAAGGATTAAAAACATACATATGTTAAAAAATATTGGCTTTGAAATGTGTTGTGGTGGAATAATAGGCATGGGTGAAAGTAAGAGTGATGTTGTGGACATGCTTATGGATATCAGAGAAATTAATCCAGAATCAGTTCCTATTAATTTTCTTCTCCCTATAAAGGGAACAAGACTTGCAGACAGGGATATATCAGTACTTACGCAGGAGTACTGTCTGAAAGTTCTATGTCTTGCAAGACTTATGGTACCTAAGTCAGATATAAGATGTGCAGCAGGAAGAGAGGTATACTTTAAGGGTATAGAACCAACATTGTTTAAGGTAGTTGATTCAATATTCGCATCAGGATACCTTACAGCAGGTGGACAGGGAATAGATGATACAATTAAGATGATAGAACAGGCAGGATTCACAGGCGAAGTTGAGAGTACTGACAGATAAAAAATATAGTGATGTCAACGTAAGTTGACATCACTATATTTTTTATTCTTTATCCAGAGAGGTAATAGTCTGTGTGACTTCGTTAATAGCTTTTTTGATATCATCGCTTGCCTCGCCCATACCTCTTGCAAGCTTCTGGACTTCAACAGCAACAACAGCGAAACCTCTTCCGGTATCGCCAGCTCTTGCAGCTTCAATAGATGCGTTAAGAGCGAGTATATTCTGACGTTTACTAAAACCATCAATCTGTTTTACTTTATCATTGGCAGTCTGCAGCTGTTCGGCAGCATTGCTTATGCCGGTCTTTAATTCAGAAAGAATATGTGAATTCTGGTATGAAGTATAGCTTGCACGCACAAACATATTGATAACATCACCAAGAAGGTCAGCAGATGCGTGGATTTCTTCACTCGTCTTTACATTAACCTTTTGGAGTGCAGCTATATATTTATCTTCATCAATTCCAAGCTCTCTTGCAGTAGCACGGAACTTATTTTCATCAGGATGTTCAGGGAGAACCTGGCCGCCTATTATGCTTCCAAGTACTGTACCATCATCCAGTGTTATAGGAATACCAAAATCAACAAGTCCGGCATGGCAAGGATATACACCATGTCCTTCACGGTCACACTTTTCACATCGCTTTTTGCCTTCTGGACAACCTCTCGTCAGGTCTATACAGAACTCAGTGAAGTTATAGCAGTCGCTTATATATTTACCATCAGATCCGACAGCTACTGTAGCGAGTCCTGTACTTTTAGCCCAGTTAGACATAATCTGTTCGAACTTATTCATATCACAAAAATCTTGTATTTTCATAAAACAACACCTCCAGTTGTATTATTTATTGTAAAATAATATGATGCAGGCATTAGAATACTTGCGCTCATAATATCATCAAAATATATCAGTAGATAAAATAAATTAAGCTCTTTTTATTATATAATTATATCGTCAAATTTTCTAGTTAAATTTATATCAAATTAGAAAATTAGAGAATTAGAGAAAATAACTGATATTAATAATAAAAAAAGTCTGAAACAGATAGAGTTATGCAATTATTGACCTATTTGGGACATTTGGTAATATAATAAAATCTTCATAAGAAATGTTGGAAAAAAATGGAATTAAAGTCTGCAGTTATGTGGACTGTAATTTACTATGAGGATAAAGTAAATGGACAGCATGCATTATGAAGATTTATGTGAAAGAATGAAAAATTATAGAAAAAAGCTCGGCTTTAATCAGACTGAAATGGGGAAGAGGCTTGGTATATCCCAGGATGATTATTCAAAGCGTGAAAATGGGCATATTATTATATCTTTTAAAAATATAAAAGCATTGCAGGAGCTGGGTGCAGACATAGATGAGTTGGTGTGTGGAAGTAAGAATGATGTGCATACGGAAGATCTTGATATTATTATGAATGAATATGATGATAGCAGTAAGCCTTTTGCTATGAAAATTATTGCTGAAAGTATAATGCATTACCGTAATAATGATATATTAAGAGGAAAAAATGTAACCGATGATGATGTACTGCTTGATTATATGTTAAAGCAGTGGGATGGATTTTCAATGCTGGAATATGTAAGAACAGTTTTGCATTATTCGCAGGATACTATGTCCGAAAAACTTTGTCTGCCAAGAAAAAAATATCGTAAATATGAAAAGGAGCAGGAATATCCAGATGCTGAGGCACTTGTCCGCATGTATAACTTATATAACTGCAGACCTTCCATGTATCTTAATATGTATGACAGAAGATATTATGCCATGCAGCGCATATGGGTGGACTTCAGTAAGGAGCAGAAGGACAAGGTAAAGCAGATGGGATGTGCCGTTAGAAGTATATTGTAAAATCAGCAGATGGAAAAGACCTGCTTATAATAAATATTATGAATTTATCAGGTAAAGGTAAAGCTGCCCTCTGGTCAGATCTGGATTATATCAAGGTCTGACCAGAGGCTTTTTATATTTTGTGATGCATTTGAAACATTATAAATGTATGAAACAGATGTAATGCAGGTGTAATAATATAGGTGCAATAACACTAAAAATATAGAATCGGTGCAAGAAATATGTTAATATGATATAAAACGCAAAATAACGATGTACTATAAGAAATGGGGACTATAAACTACAATGAGAACAGTACAACAGCTTTATGATGATAAAAGAGATAAAGTTATTATTGATATAAGAGATAAAGAAGAATATGATAAGGAAACTATGGATTCAGCTGTCCAGTATTTCTGGGAAGATATGATGAATGACCTCAAGATGGATAATATAAGTGGAAGAGAGAAGTTTCTTAACACATACTCAAAGAAAGTTCCTATATATCTGTTATGTTATTCAGGACAGAAAAGTGAAGAACTTGAAGATACACTTGAACAGATGGGGTATGAGGCATACAGCATAGATGGTGGATTTGTGGCATATCTTAGGTGGAAGTTCACAGAATATATAAAAGAGGATGAGAATGAAAACACCAATGAAGCAAAAGACCGTGTTAAAGAGATAGAAAGAAGCATAGTAAAGAAGTTCAGAAAGCCTATATGGAGAAAGTTCACACAGGCGCTTAACGAATATGATCTTATACAGGATGGAGATAAGATAGCAGTCTGTATATCAGGTGGTAAGGATTCTATGCTTATGGCGAAGCTCTTTCAGGAACTAAAAAGACATGGAAAGAATAACTTTGACCTTGTTTTTCTTGTTATGAATCCAGGATATAATGAACTTAATTATAATGTTATACTAAACAATGCAAAGATTTTAGACATACCTGTAACAGTGTTTAAAACAGAGATATTTGATACGGTAGTTGATATAACTGAATCTCCATGTTATCTATGTGCAAGAATGCGCAGAGGATATCTTTACAGCAAAGCAAAAGAGCTTGGATGCAATAAAATAGCACTTGGGCATCATTATGATGATGTTATAGAAACTATCCTTATGGGAATGTTATATGGAGCACAGATACAGACTATGATGCCAAAGCTTCATAGCACGAACTTTGAGGGAATGGAGCTTATAAGACCTATGTATCTTATAAGGGAGGCAGATATTATTCACTGGAAGGACTATAATAAGCTTCAGTTTATACAATGCGCATGCCGTTTTACAGAAGGCTGCGCCTCATGTGGTGGAACTGGAAAGGGTTCTAAGAGGGCTGAGATAAAACAGCTTATCAGGGATTTAACGAAGGTAAGTCCATATATAGAGAAAAATATATTCAGAAGTGTTGAAAATGTTAATCTGGATACCGTTATTGCATATAAGCAGCACGGAGAAAAACACAGCTTTCTGGATACTTATGAGAATAATAAGCAGGCCGCAGGCGATGAATAGAATAAATTAAAATAAGCTGTTAAATACAATGACAGGAGAGGAAGATAAATATGGCAGTAGCACGTTATAACTGTGATTATTGTAATAATATGGTATATGATGAAGAAATGGAAGAATATGTATGCGATGTAGATATGGATGAGGATGACTATGCCAGATTGTTAACATCAGAATACAGAGAATGTCCGTACTACCAGAGCAATGATGAATATAAAGTTGTAAGACATCAGATGTAAACGTAATGTCTGATTTATTCAAAAAATAAAAAAGGGAAAAGAGGAAAAAGAAGAAAGAGGTGAAAATAATTGGATGATAAAAGATACGCAGTGCTTATAGATTCAGATAATATTTCGTCAAAGTATATATCAGATATATTGGATGAGATGACTAAATATGGCGTTATAACATATAAGAGAATATATGGAGACTGGACAAGTACGCAGGCTAACAAATGGAAGAAGGAACTGATGGAGAATTCCATAACACCTATCCAGCAGTTCCGCAATACAGTTGGAAAAAATGCAACAGATTCTACACTTATAATAGATGCCATGGATATTCTTTATACGAATAATGTAGATGGTTTTTGTATAGTTTCTTCTGATGGTGATTTTACAAGACTTGCAAGCCGCCTTAGAGAATCAGGAATGGATGTTATAGGTATGGGAGAGAATAAAACACCACGTTCGTTCAGGGCAGCATGTTCAGTGTTTACAGATCTTGAACTTTTAAGAGAACAGGCACATGAAGATGAGCCAGATAGTAAGCATGTTAAGAAAAAAGCAAGTAATAATATTATAAAGCAGTCAAAGATAGAAAATGCTATTATAGAGATAATTCAGGAAAATGATAATAAGGGTAAACAGACCGGACTTGGAGAGATAGGAAGCAGACTTCAGAAGAAATATTCTGATTTTGATGTGAGAAACTACGGTTACAGTTCATTGTCTACATTTCTTGAAGAGATGAACAGCCTTGAGCTTAAGAAATTTAATAACACAGTTCTTGTACGGCTTAAAGAAGATAAGAATATGAAGGAAAAGGTTACAGAATATGCTGTTAATTATGTTAAGTCAAGTGATAACGGAGTTGAGCTTGGAGCACTTGGACAGAAGATACACATCAACTATCCGGACTTTAAGGTAAGAGAATATGGCTATTCTACATTGACAAAATTTATAATGGGAATAAAATGTCTTATTATAAGAGTGACAAGCGAAAACAGAAGAATGGTGTATATAAAGGAATAAATATTTCGCTTAATAAAATAATAGGAAGCTGATAAATAAAATATATTTTTATATTTTGGATAGCTGCATTGTTTAATGATTATATATGGAAAGGAAGTATTAAAACAATTATGAATAAAATAGCAAGTTTTACAGTTAATCATCTCGATCTTTTAGCAGGTGTATATGTATCAAGAAAAGATTATCAGGGAGATGTTGTGCTTACAACGTTTGATTTAAGATTTACAAGACCGAATGTAGAGGCACCTATGGATACAGCAGGCATACATTCAATAGAACACCTTATGGCTACATTTTTAAGAAATAATAAAGAATGGGCAGATAAAACTATATATTTTGGACCTATGGGATGCCGTACAGGGTTTTATGTGATATTTGCAGGTGACCTTAAGTCAGAGGATATACTTGAGGTGCTTAGAGAAGGTGCAGAATATGTACTTTCTTATGAAGGCGAGATTCCAGGTTATTCACCAAGAGATTGTGGTAACTATCTTGATAATAACCTTACACTTGCCAAGTTATATATGAAGAAGTTCAAGGAAGAGGTGCTTGATAATCCGGTTCCTGAGAGACTTAATTATCCACAATAATGATTGTATGGCAATCAGCTGATGAATACTATAAAAGTGAAGTGACTCCTGTTGAGACAAGCTTTGTGACCAGAGCAGATATCTCCTCAGGAGTTTCTTTTTTGCCAGTTACAATCCAGTTTTCAATAAGTCCTACACAGCCGTATACTAGAAAATTACTGAAATAATCATAGTTTGCAATAAGTTTCGGAGTATGTGAAGATAACCAGTTTTCAATACATTTATGATGAAATAGTTCACGTATCTTCATAATAAATGATATATCACCATTCGGTCCGATTAGTGCAAGGATAAGGTCAGAGCTGCTGTCAATCAGCCGGAATATATCATGAAAAACCGGATATGGGAAGTTTTCGGCATTGATATTATCATATTTAAGAAAAATGTTTTCCAGATGGATTATCAATGTATTTTCGATAGTGTCAAGCATATCATAAATATCGTTGTAATGCAGATAGAAGGTGCCTCTGTTAACATTAGCATATTCGCATAGCTCTTTGACTGAAATATCTTTTATATTCTTTGAATGCATAAGTGAAGCAAGGCTGTTAACAAGAACATACTCAGTTTTTTCTATACGACGATCCTTTTTATTATTATTAATCATAATAGTTATTCCTTTATAAGTATATTAAATATTTCTTAATTAATAAACATTATTAAACAAAATGTCTATTAATAGACATTTTGATGAAAAATGTTTATTGAGCAAATCGGTTACTATAATTATAATGATTTAACAGAAATAATCAACATAATGTCGATAAACAATATATGTGCATAAAGACCTGCACAGAAATGAGGATTAGCATGAAAGAGAAAGAAGAAAAGAAAAAGGGGAATTTCTGGCTGACTGTTGCGACGTTTATAGTTAACAAACGCAAGGCAATAGAAATACTCTTTGTTCTGGCTATTATTTATAGTGTTTTATGTATAAATAAGGTTCAGGTAAATCAGGATATAACATCTTATCTGCCGGCAGATAGTGAGACCAGACAGGGATTATCAATTATGGATGAGCAGTTTACGACATATGGTAGTGCCAAGGTTATGCTTACTAATGTGACTTATCAGGAAGCTGCTTCGCTTGTAGAAGACATAGAGCAGGTTAATGGGGTAAAGGAAGTCAGCTTCGATGATTCCAAAGACCACTATAAAGGGACTGATGCAATGTTTAGTATTACCTTCGATGGGACAGAGGATGATGAAATTAGTAAACAGGCTCTGCAAGGTATAAAGAACTTGTTGTCAGAGTATGATACATATGTTTCAACTGAGGTTGGGGCAGAGGAGAGCAGTTCTGAAGCATTGGCAAAGGATATGAACATAATATTAGTGCTCGCTGTCATTATTATAGTAGTGGTGCTTATGCTTTCGACAAAGGCATACCTTCAGATACCTGTACTTCTCATAACATTTGGAGTTGCAGCTATTCTTAATATGGGAACCAACTACTGGTTTGGTACAATATCGTCTATAACGAATTCAATAGCAGTTGTGTTGCAGCTTGCCTTAGCTATTGATTATGCAATTATTCTGTGTGACAGATTCATGGAGGAGCACGAAACACTTGATGCAGAAGAGGCAGTAAAGGTAGCACTATCCAAAGCGATACCTGAGATAAGCTCGTCATCACTTACAACTATATCAGGTATGGTTGCGATGATGTTTATGCAGTTCAGACTAGGCTATGATATGGGTATTATTCTTGTTAAGGCAATTATATTAAGTCTTATTTCAGTATTCTTCTTAATGCCTGGAGTACTTCTTATATTTGCTAAGGGAATAGATAAGACACATCATAAGTGTTATGTACCAAGGATAACTATTGTTGGTAAATTTGCTAATAAAACAAAATATATAATACCGCCACTATTTGTAATAATTCTTATAATTGCAGCAATATTATCAAATCGTTGTCAGTATATATATGACACAAGTTCAATAGTAAGTGCTAAAAAGAGCGAATCAAAGATAGCAGAGGAGCGTATAGAGGATACATTTGGTGCAAGTAACCAGCTTGTCGTTATGGTTCCTAAGGGAAACTATGATTCAGAAAAAGCGGTGTTACAGCAGATAGAAAAGCTTGATTATGTTACTTCGGTTCTTGGACTTTCTAATGTGTCAATCAATGATGATTATGTACTTACGGATAAGCTTAGTCCGCGCCAGTTTGCAGAGCTTACAGACATAGATACTGAGGTTGTAGATGTATTATATATGGCATATGCGTATAATCAGAAGCAATACGGACCGGTATTTACAGGAATAGATGAATATGATGTGCCAATTATAGATATGTTTTTGTTTCTGTATGACCAGTATCAGCAGGGGTATGTGACACTTGACAGTTCTCTGGATGATAAGCTTAATACATTATATGATACACTCCACGATGCACAGCTACAGTTACAGGGAACAGATTATTCACGTTTTGTACTTAACATAGATCTGCCTGTTGAGGGGGATGAAACATATGCAGCACTTGAAGAAATAAGGCAGATTGCAGCAAAATATTATGAGGATGATGTAGTACTTGTAGGTAATTCAACAAGTAATCACGACCTTGAATCATCATTTGCTTCGGATAATATAGTAATAAGTGTTCTGACAGCACTTTTTGTTATGATAATACTGTTCTTTACATTCCAGTCAGCAGGACTTCCAGTATTGCTTGTACTTACTATACAGGGAAGTATATGGGTTAACTTTGCAGTACCGTCATTGACCGGACAGACAGTATTCTTTATTGCGTATTTAATTGTTTCAGCTATTCAGATGGGTGCAACTATTGATTATGCGATAGTTATATCTAACAGATATCTGCAGTTAAAGAAAGAGTATGAGCTAAAAGAGGCAATGATAGAGACACTTAACCAGTCATTTCCTACAATATTTACATCAGGTTCTATTCTTACCTGCGCAGGCTTTCTTATAGGAGAGATAGCATCAGATGCAACAGTTGCATCAATAGGTGTTGCTTTAGGAAGGGGAACTCTGATATCTATTATTCTGGTATTATTTGTATTGCCACAGATTCTTCTTATGGGAGATATAATAATAGAAAAGACAGCACTTGCGATGAATATTTCAAGACCATCAAGGGAAATTGCTGGAAAGGTTAAAGTATCAGGACATGTTAAGGGGTATGTACAGGGAGAGATAGATGCTGATATTCAAGGAGTATTTGATGGTCATATGAATGTTTTAGTGGATTCCGTACTGCCAGGAAGACAGGGACAGATAGAAGACATCAAAGCAGCAGGTGAAGTTATAGGTGATGATAATGAACATTTGTGCAAGGATGGGGCAGATAATATTGATAAAGGAGATGAGCAGTAATGTATAACAGAAAATGTAAAGCTAAAATAATATCCCTAATCCTTGCGCTGCTGCTTGTCATAAGCACAATAGGAGGCTTTATGTCACAGCGTTTTACGGCTGAGGCTGCAGACACAGATATAATAGAAATATCTAATGAAGACGAATTAATAAGCTTTGCTAATAGCTGCAGAAATGATAGTTATAGTTTTGGCAGGAAGGTTAAGCTTACATCAGATATAAGTATTACAAAAGATGGATTTGAAGGAATGGCATATTTTAATGGAATCTTTGATGGTGGAAATCATACTATAAGAAACCTGAATAAGGAATATATAGGCTCTGATTATGGTTTCTTCAGATATTTAGGTGAAGATGCATATGTGTATAATCTTAGCGTGTCAGGAACAATAACAGCTAGCGGTTCACAGAAGAATATAGGAGGAATAGCAGGTGTCAATTATGGAACGATAAGTAACTGTGCATATGTTGGTAAGCTGAGTGGTGGAACAGCAGCCGGAGGAATAGCAGGTGTCAATAAAGCTGGAGCCAGGCTGATTAACTGTAATAGTGATGCTGATATTAGTGCGACTAATCAGACAGGAGGAATAGCAGGAAATAATCAGGGAATAATAAGTGGATGTATATCCAGAAGTAAGGTTAATACCAATGAGCTTAATTCTTCCTTTGACATAGGTGGCGTAGATGTAGGAACTCTTAATATTACACAGCATGTTGTGGATCGTAATGACATGGGAGGAATAGCTGGTTATTCTACCGGAGTAATATCAGATAGTACTAATTATGGTGCAGTGGGATATAGCCATACGGGTTACAATGCCGGTGGCATAGTGGGAAATCAGAAAGGTAAGGTATATAATTGTATTAATGAGGGAAGTGTATATGGAAGAAAAGATGTAGGCGGAATTGTTGGACAAGCCCAGCCCTATATTGAATCGGAGTATCTAAATGACCGTGTAAACCAGCTTAGTGAATCAGTTGATTCTATTGGTAATATTATGAGTGGTTTGTCATCATCGATAGGAGATACATCTGCTGAGGTAGCTGGATATGTAGAAAGTCTTACTGAGAAATATAAAGAGAATTCAGAGATTTTTGCAGAATCTATAAAAGAGGTATCGGATACTATTGAAAAGAGTAGTCCGGATGCAGATAAGTATATTGATAATATCAATGCTGCGTTGGATAAAATATCAGAAATCCAGGGTGATGATATAATCCTGTCAGATAAGCAGAAAGATGATATTAATGAACAATGGAAAATAATAAGAGCTAATATGACTAATCTTGTAAATTCCATGACAGATACTACAGACAGTATAGAGGATTTTATAAAAAAAGTATCAGATCAGCTTAGCAAAGAAGATGCACAGTCAGATATTAATGGAATAGCTGACTCCATACAGAATCAGATGAATATAATAGCGGACAGTATTGATGGAATATCTGCTCAGATAAATAGCATAGGAGATATCACAAGTAATACTATTAATACTTTGATAGATAAAGAAGACCATATAGAAGATATATCAGCAGCAGATAATGCCAAGTCAGCTAATGGTGTAGTATTCGAATGTGTTAATCGTGGTGATATTAACGGCGATATAAATGCTGGTGGAGTTGCAGGAACTATGAATATAGAATATGACGTGAATCCAGAGTATGACCTTGATCTTAGTTCTGCAACGAATGTAAAACTTCGCACAACTGTAAATGTTGTTGTTATGAATTGTATTAATTATGCTGATATAACTGTTAAGAAAAATTGTGCTGGTGGTATAACGGGACTTCAGGAGCTTGGCCTCGTGTATGGATGCGAGGGTTATGGGGATGTAAAGTCAGAAACCGGCGATTATGCAGGAGGTATCGCAGGAAAGAGTGAAAGCAGCATATCAGATAGTTATAGTCTGTGTAATGTTGAAGCTGCTAATTATGCTGGAGGCATAAGCGGACTTGGATATACAGTTAAGAATTGTATTACTATACCGGATATAACCTGCGATGGTGAAGCAAAGGGAAGCGTTCTTGGAATTAATAATTCGGGTGGAGAATTAGCGGATAACCTGTTTGTCAATGATAAATATGGTGGAATAGATAATATAAGCTATAGGGGGAAAGCAGAACAGGTAACATATGAGTATATTATGTCATTAGAAGCTATTCCAGAAGGTTTTAATCAGGTAGTTATTACATTTAAAGCAGATTCTAAAGTACTTGGAAGTAAAAAAATACCATATAATTCAAGTCTTAGAGAGAAAGATTTTCCTTACATTCCGGCAAAGGATGGCTGTTATGCACAGTGGCCATCGGATGCTATACAGACACCAATAACACATAACAAAGTGATAGAGGTTGAATATCATTATTGGGTAGAAAGTATAGCTGGAAATATAAAGAGCAGTAATAATAAATCGTTGTTCCTTGTGGAAGGCAGATTCTATGGTGATGATGAGATGGTTATGGGACAATGTGATATCAGCGGGTTACATGGAAATGTAGAGTATGCTTATTCATGGCAGCTACAGGGCTCACATAACAAAGCGGTAAATACAGTTATAGGTCATTTCTATATAACAGATACTTCAGGAAGTAACGAGGTGTGGTATAGGGACAAAGATAACAATGCGTGGGTAAAAGCAGGTACCAATAAAAATGGAAGCTATATAACAGCAGAGATACCTTATCAGGCAGATTTTGCAGTTATACATAAAAAGACAGATGTGAAAATATATTATGTCATTGGTGCTGCTGCCATTATCATTGTTTTGGCAGGAATAGTGATTATCAGGAAGAAAAAGAAAATTGTTGTTTAGCAAACATTCGGTTGGCGAATTGACGACATAATATAAGTGAAAATCGGTGCTGCACATACATCATCGATGCCAGAAGTTTCAATTGGATATTTCTAAGACTTTTCATATA
>ERZ773107.1073-NODE-1073-length-26769-cov-13.851539_pt1 | contig 26769 bp, 29 predicted proteins | sample MGYA00580571_ERZ773107 | MGnify/ENA primary metagenome ERZ773107 (study PRJEB29015, sample SAMEA2737843) | human gut metagenome | biome: human gut; feature: human-associated habitat; material: faeces | place: China | collected 2012 ... | reverse complement strand
CCAACGAGGGCCGCGGCTATGTGCTGCGCCGTCTGCTGCGCCGCGCTGCCCGCCATGGCCGTATGCTGGGCATCACCCGCCCGTTCCTGGTGGAGCTGGTGGAAACGGTCATCCAGTCCAGCGAGTCCGCCTACCCCGAGCTGCGGGAGCACGATGCCTATATCAAGAAGGTCATCGGCACCGAGGAAGCAAACTTTGCCCGCACCATTGATGCCGGCATGAACATCCTGAACACCATGATCGATGGTCTGGAAAAGGCACACGAGCATCTGCTGAAGGGTCTGGATGTCTTTAAGCTGAACGATACCTTCGGCTTCCCGCTGGACCTGACCAAGGAGATCGCTGCCGAGCAGGGCATTGAGATCGACGAGGAAGGCTTCCACGCCGAGATGACCAAGCAGAAGGAGCGTGCCCGCGCCGAGCGCCTGAAGAAGAACATCTCCGGCTGGAGCGAAGACCTGTTCGGCGCACTGGAGGCCGAGCCCACCGTCTTTACCGGCTACGACACCCTGACCGACAAGGGCACCGTTGTGGCGCTGAGCGATGAGGAGACCCTGACCGATGCCATTGCCACCGACGAGGAAGCAAAGGACGGCGTGCTGGTGGTGCTGGATAAGACCCCGTTCTACGCTGAGATGGGCGGTCAGGCTGCCGACCACGGCGTGCTGAGCAGTGCTGACTGCAGCCTGCGCGTGCTGGACGTGAAGAAGACCCCGAAGGGCTACTACGTCCACACCTGCGTGCTGGAAAGCGGCATCGTGAAGGTGGGCGACCACCTGACCGCTCAGGTCGATAAGGAATACCGCATGGCCATCGCCCGCAACCACACCGCCACCCATCTGCTGCAGGCTGCTCTGCGCGAAGTGCTGGGCGACCATGTGCACCAGGCAGGTTCCTATCAGGATGCTGAGATCACCCACTTCGACTTCACCCACTTCAGCGCTGTCACGCCCGAAGAACTGGCCCGTGTGCAGAAGATCGTGAACGACAAGATCTACGAGTCCATGAACGTCACCGTCAAGGAGATGCCCATTGAGGAAGCCAAGAAGCTGGGCGCAATGGCTCTGTTCGGCGAGAAGTACGGCAAGGTGGTCCGCGTGGTCGATATCGAGGGCTGGTCCACCGAGTTCTGCGGCGGCACCCACGTCAAGAACACTGCCCAGATCGGCGGCTTCAAGATCGTGAGCGAGTCCTCCGTTGCTGCGGGTATCCGCCGCATCGAGGCTGTCACCGGCCGCAACCTGCTGATCCGTGCAAACCTGCAGGAAGCAATGCTGCACACTGTGGCAAACACCCTGAAGGCAAACAACGTCACCGCTCTGCCTGCCCGTGCCGAGGCTGTCATGGCTGAGAACAAGGCTCTGAGCAAGGAGCTGGAAGAAATCAAGACAAAGGTGGCTGCTTCCAAGGTGACCAGCCTGTTCGACAATGCCGAGGAGATCGGCGGCGTGAAGATCGCTTCCGCTTACTTCACCGGCACCACCGGCGACACCCTGCGCGGCATGTGCGATACCATCCGCGACAAGGCTGTTAAGCCTGCTGTGGCTGTGCTGGTGGGCAAGGCTGAGGACAAGATCACCATGGCCGTCACCGTCACCAAGGCTGCACAGGAAAAGGGCCTGAAGGCTGGTGCGCTGGTCAAGGAAATCTCTGCCATCGCAGGCGGCAAGGGCGGCGGCAAGCCCGACTTCGCAATGGCCGGCCTGAAGGACGAGACCAAGATCGACGAAGCTCTGGCTGCTGTCGGCGGCATCGTCAAGAAGGCCCTGGGCGAATAAGACTGCATCAAAATCAGAAAGGAGTTGTTTCCCATGGAAGATTGTCTGTTTTGCATGATCGCAGAGGGAAAGATCCCCTCTAAGAAGCTGTACGAAGACGAGCAGGTGGTGGCGTTTTACGATATCAACCCGCAGGCCAAGGTGCACTTTCTGGTGGTGCCCAAAAAGCACATCCCCTCTGCCGCTGCGCTGACCGAAGAAGACGGCGCACTGCTGGGCCACATCTTCGCCGTCATCGGCAAGCTGGCCAAGGAGCAGGGCCTGGATAACGGCTACCGCGTCATCTCCAACGTGGGTGAGGACGCAGGCCAGACCGTGAAGCACCTGCATTTCCATGTTCTGGGCGGCGAAAAACTGCCTGTCTGATTTCAATAGAAAAGGGAGATCGTTGAATTATGGCTGAGACTTATACGCTGCACGTTGCAGGCCTGACCCGTGAACTGACCCGCTGCAAGCTGAACGACCACATGGACATTGCTGCTTTCATCATGCTGGGCGATACCGAGCTGACCGTGGCTGCTGCTGCGGAGCTGCTGAAGAAGTGCCCGGATTTTGATATCCTGCTCACCGCCGAGGCCAAGGGCATCCCCCTGGCCCACGAGATGAGCCGCCAGAGCGGCAAACCCTACGTCTGCGCACGCAAGGGCGAAAAGCTGTATATGACCGACCCTGTCGTGGTGGAGGATCAGTCCATCACTACCGCAGGCAAGCAGAAGCTGGTCATCGACCGCAAGGAGCTGGACAAGATGAACGGCAAGCGCGTTCTGGTGGTGGACGATGTCATCTCCACCGGCGGTTCCCTGAAGGCTCTGGATGCTCTGGCCGAGCAGACCCAGTGCACCATCGTGGGCCAGGCCGCTGTTCTGGCCGAGGGCGACGCAGCCGAGCGCAAGGATATCATCTTCCTGGAGCCGCTGCCCCTGTTCTTCCACTAAGCCGTCATGCGACGCCCGCTCTGCGTTTTCTGCGCCGGAATGCTGGGTGTTGAATTAGTGTATGCTTTTTTGCCGCAAACGGAACTTTTTGTGCCGTTTGCGGCATTTTTTGTTGCCCTTTGCCTGCTGCTCTGCATCTTTGAAAAGACGCGGGCGGCAGCGCTGTGCATCCTGCTGGGGGCCGCTGCGGGCATGGCGTCCGTGCTGTACACCGAGAACCGGATGGAACAGCTTCGGGTGCGGTACGCCGGGCGTCCGCTGGTGCTGACGGCAGAGGTGGAAACGGTCTCGGACTCCTATTACCCCGGCATCGTGGATGCGGTCCTGCATGTGAAAGAAGTGAACGGCCAGACGGTGTCCTTTCGGGTGGAGTGCGAGACGCTGCCGGACTGCGAAGCAGGCCAGCGGGTGCAGGGACGCTTTACCCTGGCGGCACCCGCAGCAGGCAGCCGGGTGGACCGATACACCGACGGCATTGCCCTGCTGGCCGTACCGGACGAAGACAAACCGGATCTTGAAGTTCTGGGCGAGAGCGGCAGCTTCCGCGCCCGCACCCACCGCCTGCAGCAGAAACTCAGTGCATCCCTGCGCCGCCGCATGGATGGCAGCACCGGCGGTGTGCTGGCAGCTATGACGGTGGGTGACCGCAGCCATCTTTCAGCGGCGCTGCGCAGTGCTTACCGGGGTGCGGGCCTGTCCCATGTGCTGGTGGTCAGCGGTATGCATGTATCCATCCTCTGCGGCGACATCCTCAGTTTCCTCATCCCCTATGAGTGGGAGCAGAGCTACCGCAGCCGCAAGCGTCGGGCCGTGTTCCGCAGTCTGCTGGCCTTTCTGCTCATGGGCGTGACCGGCTTCACGCCCTCGGTGTGCCGTGCGGCGGTGGCAGTGTGGGTGAGCGCGCTGGGCGTGTGGGTCTACGGTGCACCGGACACCCTCACCTCGCTGGCCGTTGCGGGCATTGCCATGACCGCGGGCAACAGCTATGCAGCCTGTGATATCGGCTTCGAGCTTTCGTTTGCGGCCGTGCTGGGCACCGTGGCGGGCGGTGCATGCGTCCGCCGCGCCCGGGAGTGGTACTGCCGCCGGTTCTGGAAAAAGGCGAAAAATCCGGTCAAACGCCCGTGGTGCCTCAAGCTGCCAATGCGGCTGTGGGGCCTGGCGGAAAGCGCCTGCATCGCGGCTTGTGCGTCGGCTGCCACCTTCCCGGTGCTGGTGCTGCGGGGGCTGAGCGTCAGCGTGTGGGCGGTGGCATCCAGTGTGGCCGTGCTGTGGCTGGTCCAGCCGATGCTGCTGCTCGGCCTTGGCACGGCTTTTGCCGGGCTGGTCCCGGCCCTTGCGCCGGTGTATGGGCTGCTGTCCCGTGCGGCCGTGCTGCTCACCGGCCTGATGGACCGCTGGGCGCTGTGGCTGGCCGAAAAGCCGGGCACCGGTCTTTATTTTGACACGGCCTATGCGGCCATCGTCTGCCTTGTGCTCATCGGGCTGTGCTGGCTTGCATTCCGCTGGAAGGTGCGCCTGCGTGCAGCCGTACCCTGCATCCTGCTGACGGCGGCGGTGGCCGTCGGGCTGGGCAATGCCCTCAGCCGGGACGTGGTGCACATCGACCTTGTGGGCAGCGCCAACGCGCCTGCGGTGGTCATTACCCAGAACGAGACGGCCGTGGTGCTGTTCCGGGGTGGAGCATCAACCCAGAACGCTGTGGAAAACCAGTTGGCCCGGCGGGGTGTGCAGAACGTGGAACTGCTGGTGGACCTGCGCACGAAGCCGCAGATGGCCTGCACGCTGGAAGCGGCGCGGACCGTCCGGGCCGAACAAATGGCGGCGAACACGGCACAGGAGCTGCGGTGCACACCGGCACGGGTGGAAGTGCTGCGCACCCGGGGCGGCAGCCTTGCGCGGCTGACCATCGGCAACCGGCAGTTTGTTGCCCTCAGCGGAAATGTGGAGCTGGCAGAGCCGGTCTCAGCACAGTGGCTGCTGGCATCGCCTGCAAAACCGACGGCAGTCCGGTATGGGAATGTGCTGGCCCTGCGCCGGTACGATTGGCTAGAGAGTGTGGATGCACTGCCTGCATCCCTCAGCCTGCGCCGGGGCGGCGGACTGAAGGCAGAGTAACGCTTTGCATTTGTGCCGGAGTGTGGTACAATAAAACAATATGAGGGAAGGGAGGCGCCTGCATGGCCACCGAAGCAAAACTGCGGCAGCTGGCCGACAAAGGCTGTCCGGTCTACTATTTTTATTCCAGCGAACGCTACCTTGTGCGGCAGGCGGTGGCGGCGGCCACCCGCATCCTCACGGCCGACAGCGACGAGGATGCCACCGTGCTGGACGGCGCGGCCCCGGAGATCGAACAGCTCATCATGGCGGCGGGCACTATCTCCTTCTTCGGCACCCGGCGCGTGGTGGTGCTGCCGGAACTGGAACCCGGCAGCTACGGCGACAAAGACCTGGAGGAACTCTGCAGCACCCTTGCCAGCCTGGAAAACGCCGTGGTGGTGCTGGGCAGCGTGTTTGAGCTGGAGCGCAATAAGCTCAAGATGGGCAAGCGGGCGCAAAAGCTCCTTGCCCAGTGCAAAGCCCTTGGCTACACCGAAGAACTGGCAAAGCCCAAGCCCTTTGAGCTGAAAGTGATGATGATCGACCGCGCCAAAGAGCAGGGGGCAACCCTGCCGGAGGGGGCTGCCACGGCTCTGCTGGAGCGCTGCGGCGAGGACCCCTTCCTGCTGGAAAACGAGGTGGACAAGCTCTGTGCGCTGTCCGGCTACCAGACTGTTTCCACGGCTATGGTGGCCGAGATGAGCACGGTGAGCCTGGATGCGGACGTGTTCGAGATGATCCGCATGATCACAGCCAAAAACGCCACCGGTGCCTGCAAGAAGCTGCAGACTTTGCTGCGGCTGCAGCAGGAGCCCATTGCCATCACGGGTGCCATGATCGGCAGCTATGTGGACCTGTATCGGGTCAAGCTGGGGGCTGCAAAGCGCAAACCTTATGGCACCGTGTTCAAGGATTTCGGCTATAAGGGCAGCGATTACCGGCTCAAGCGCTCGGCGGAAACGGCGTCGCACTATACGCTGAAGCAGATCGAAAATTGTATGCAGGTGCTGCTGGAACTGGACCAGAGCCTGAAAGGCCAGCCGGTGGACGCGCAGACTTTGCTGGAAACAGCGCTGTGCCGCCTGGCGATGGCGGGGAGCGGACGATGAAGGAAAACGAGATGATCCACACCGGCCGGGTGCTGATCGTGGAAGGAAAATACGATGCAGCGCGGCTTTCACACCTGACGGACGCCATGATCCTGCTGACGGACGGCTTTGGCATCTACAGCGACAAACAGCGCCAGCAGCTGTTCAAAGCGCTGGCGCAGAAAAACGGATTGATCCTGCTCACCGATTCGGACGCGGCGGGCTTCCGCATCCGCAACTATATCACGAATCTCGTGGGCGCAAAAAACGTGGTGCAGGCTTATGTGCCCGCCATCCACGGCAAGGAAAAGCGCAAGGAGCAGCCCGGCAAAGAGGGCCTTTTGGGCGTGGAAGGCGTGGACGACGCCATCGTGCGGCAGGCACTGCGGGACGCCTTGGGCGCCGAAGCCGGAGCTGCCCCCGCCCGCCCGGAGGGGCGGCAGATTACCTACACCGATCTGTATGAATGGGGCCTTTCCGGCAGGCCGGGCAGCGCCGAGCGCAAGGCGAAGCTGCTGAACGCGCTGGGCCTGCCGCCGCGTCTTTCCAAAAAAGAGCTGGTGGAAGCACTGAACCGTCTTTACAGCTTTGAACAATTAAACGAAATGCAGTTGAAAATTCTGGAAGATTGAACGCACGGCGCAAAGGCTATGGCTTTTGCGCCGTTTTTGTGTCCCATCGCTGGCGCAGCAGGTCCAGCGCGTGGGTCTCCAGCCGGGAAACATAGCTCCGGCTGATGTGCAGAAGGCCCGCCACTTCCAGCTGGGTCAGCGGGGGCTGCCCGGCCAGGCCGTACCGCAGCAGAATGATCTGCCGCTCCCGGGCGGGCAGAGTGTCCAGCAGCTGGCGCACCCGGCGCACCGCGTCCTGGGTCTCGCAGGTGTCTTCCATGCAGAAGCTGTCCTGCAGCACATCGGCCAGCGTCAGGGCAGACTCCCCATCCGCTTCCAGCGATTCCTGCAGGGAGATGGTCTGCCCGGTCTTGCGGTCCCGCCGGAACTGCATACGGATCTCATTTTCAATACACCGGCTGGCGTAGGTGGAAAAGCGCGCTTTGCGGGTGGTGTCAAAGGTGTCCACGGCCTTCATCAGGCCGATGGTGCCGATGGAAACAAGGTCTTCCTGGTCGCCGGGGAGGGCGTAGTATTTTTTCACGATGTGTGCCACCAGCCGCAGGTTGTGCCGGATGAGCTTTTCCCGCGCAGCGGTGTCCCCGGCCCGCAGCGCGGCGAAAGCTTCGGCTTCTTCCCGGGCCGAGAGTGGCTTTGGAAAGCTGCCGCTTTCCAGATGGAGTGCCAGGACCAGAAATTTGGTGGCAAAAAATTGCAGCAGGGTCAGCAGCATACCGATTCCCTCCGTTCATTGCGGTGAAAAAAATGCATCACTGGAATGTATGCGCGAAGGCTTGGACGTTATCCAAACAGAAAAAAGAACATAAGGGAAGTTTATGGTACATCACTTTTTGTATAATAACCTCATAAGAAGCAACAACAGACTTCTGAGGAGGACAAAACAATGGCAAACGGTGACTACGGCTACTTCGGCAAAGGCGACACGGGCTATGCCCAGTACATGACTGCATTCAACCGAAACTTCGGCGGTTCGTCCGGTGGCGGCGGTGGTGGAGGAAACCACAACAATGGCGGTGGCGGCGGAAACGGCAGCGGAAACGGCAGCGGATGCGGCTGCCTGATCGCTATTGCAGTGGTCGTGGTTCTGATTTTGCTCATTCTGGGTGGCTGAAGGGCTGTTACAGGGGGAATTTGCCATGAAAATTTTGAGAGAACCAGAAAAAACATCAAAAACCTCTTGACCCTGACGCAGCGTCATAGCATATACTGTGGCTGTCGCAAGGGAGGACAGCAAGATGATGACAGTGAACGAAGTGAGCAAGCGGACCGGAGTGAGCATCCGGACCCTGCAATATTACGATAAAATCGGTCTGCTGCGCGCGGCGGGCCGTACCGAAGCAGGCTATCGGCTGTATGACGATGCCGCGCTGGAACGTTTGCAGCAGATCTTATTGTTCCGGGAACTGGAATTTCCGCTGAAGGACATCCAGAAAATCGTGGAGAATCCTGCTTTTGACCGGCAGAAAGCACTGGAACAGCAGATCACACTTCTGACATTGAAAAAGCAGCATCTGGAAAATCTGATCGGCCTTGCGCAGAAAATTCGAACCACAGGAGGAAAGGTTATGGACTTTACCGCATTTGATACGCAGAAGATCAAGAAGTATACCGAGCAGGCCAAAAAGGAATGGGGCGAAACGCCGGAATACAAAGAGTTTGAGGAAAAAACTGCCCATAAGACCGAGAAAGAGGTCAAGAACATGAGCGGCCAGCTGATGGACATCGTGGCGGCATTCGGCGGGATGCAGGGCAAAGACCCAGCAGACCCTGAGGTGCAGGCACAGGTGAAGAAGCTGCAGGAGTTTATCACAGAGCACTACTACAACTGTTCCAAGGTGATCTTGAATCAGCTGGGGCAGATGTATGGGGCAGGCGGAGCATTTACGGAAAACATCAATGCTGCCGGTGGCGCAGGTGCCGCAGAATTTGCACAGAGAGCCATTGAAATTTATTGCAAGTGAGCCAGAAAAGTTTTGCGGGCATTCCGCTGGTCTGCTGCGGGGAGAAGTGGTAGGATAGGGAAAAGGTGGGCGAAGGCGTCCGTGTTCTGGATGCCGGAGAACTGACAGAAAAATAGAGGAGAAAGCATAAAATGACGATTCGGCAAGCAACCGCAAAGGACATTGATGCGGTAGAAAAATTGTATGACGCCATCCACACGGCAGAAGAAAACGGAAAGCAGACCATCGGCTGGATTCGGGGAATCTACCCGGTGCGCAAAACAGCCGAAATGGCTCATGCGCGGGATGATTTGTTTGTGCTGGAAGATGGCGGAGAAATCCGCGGAACGGGCATTCTGAACAAGATTCAGGTGGATTCTTACGCAGAGGGTCACTGGGAGCATATCGTGCCGGACGAGTAGGTCTGCGTGCTGCATACTCTCGTCATTGCCCCGGACAGCGCAGGCAAGGGGTATGGCAGAGCATTTATTGAATATTATGAAGCCTACGCGCATGAAAACGGCTGCACGGAGCTGCGCATTGATACGAACGCCCGGAATGCGGTGGCGCGTGCGATGTACAAGAAGCATGGCTATACGGAAATTGGGATCGTCCCGACGGTGTTCAATGGCATTGCGGGCGTTCAGCTGGTGCTTCTGGAGAAATATCTGGGGAAATGAGGAGGGAAAAAGTGCCCGAACCATACACCTCGCCTGGAGGATGTGCTGGAGGGCTGCACGGCCCTGCTGGAAGAACTGCGGCCTGAAAAATAACGAGGAGAAACCATGCGTCAACGCATCATTGCACATCAGATCAGCCATAAGTTCCATTTGTATGAATTTGAATGGTCACTTCCAAATTTATGAGCAGCTCATAAATTGGCCCATATCTTGCGGTTTCCGTGCAGCTTTCTTATAATAGCACCCGAAAAGACCACCCGGTCAAAACAAATTCAGGAGGGTATTATCATGAATGATTCTGTGAAGAAGCTGCTGAAGGAAAGCATGTGGGACTTGGCTACCTGCGCAAATGGCACTTCGGTGGTGCCCATTCTGCAGAGCATCTGCCGCTGGTCCGGCATTTTTTACAAGGAAGAAACCGACACGCCGTTGTCCCAGTGCCAGCGGTGCGATTACCGCTAAAGGAGAAATATGATACAGTATACCGAAGAAAAAATCTTTACGCAGGAACAGGTGCAGGAGCTGTTTTTGTCCGTGGGCTGGGTGTCCGGCCAGTATCCCCAGCGGCTGTATAAGGCACTGATGCACTCCTCCACCGTGCTGACGGCGTGGGATGGAGATAGACTTGTGGGCCTGATCCGTGCACTGGACGACAGCGAGATGCTGGCACAGATCCACTATGTGCTGGTCCACCCGGACTACCAGGGGCAGGGCATTGCCGGACGGCTGGTGGAGCGCATCAAGGAAAAGTACAAGAACTTCCTTTACATTGAGGGAATGCCGGAGGACGAAACCAACGTCCTGTTCTACGAAAAACACGGCTTCCAGCGCATGGCGCACGGCGCGGCTATTCAGATCTGTAATTATTCAGATAAACGTTAAATAATTGGATTTTTAACATTAGAACGGGTGATCGCTTGATGGCGATTTGCAGCAGCGACATCGCTTTTACAATGGGTGCGAAAGGCCCCCTTGTTGAAAAAGAAATCAATTATTCCGGGCAGATAGAAGTTTTCTGACCTTTTCCAAAACGCATGTAAAATGCTCTTGACAGAAGGGTTAGTATAAACTAATATTAAGCTGTAAGAAAGAAGGCTGCAGGAGAAGGAGGCTGCCATGGATCAAAAGGTCTGGAGTTTCTATGCACCCATCTATGAAAAAGCGATGCGGGCTGACCAGAAGCTCTATGAGTTCATGTACAGCCGCACTCCGCAGGTGATCGAAGGGAAAGAAGTGCTGGAGATCGCCAATCAGACCGGGGACACCCTGTGCCGCCGGCTGGGTGCGGTGATCCAGAAGATGGAGTAAAGGAGAGAAACAATGGACCCGATTGAAATTATGAAACGCCCGGCGGCCTACGCCAGCGGCTACGAAAACACCCCCACCGAAGCACAGGTACGCGCCAAACAGCTGTGCTGGGAGTACAACCGCACCGCCCCGAACGAAACGGAAAAACGCCGCGCCATTCTGCAGCAGCTGCTGGGCACCTGCTCGCCCATGACCGGCATCGAGCCGGATTTTCACTGCGACTACGGCTTCAACATCCACACCCACGGGCTGGCTGTCATCAACTACAACTGCGTCATTCTGGACACCTCACCGGTGCACATCGGTGCTGGGGCCTTCATTGCCCCCGGCGTCTGTCTGGCCTGTTCCGGTCATGCGGTGGACCCGGAACAGCGCAGCCACGGTGTGGGCACTTCTGCGCCCATCACGCTGGAAGAAAACGTCTGGATCGGTGCAAATGCCACCGTCTGCGGCGGCGTGACCATCGGTGCCGGTTCGGTCATCGGTGCGGGAAGCGTGGTGACCCATGACATCCCGGCGGGGGTCATTGCCGCCGGTGTGCCCTGCAAGGTGATCCGGCCCATTACGGAGAAGGACAAGATCAAACCGGAGGAGATTTTGTTCTAAGATAAATCGGAATTTAGAGGAGGAACGAAATATGGTTAGTGATTTTATTGGAGCAGCATTTCCGTGGATTTTAATGGGTTTATTTGTGGCAATTAGTTGTTCTCTTATGAGTAAAAAAACAAAATAAGTTCGCGTTTGTGGAGCGTAGCGGAACAATGAAGTCCCCAGCGGGGACTTTAAGCGACCGAACGGTCTTGCCAAAGGCAAGATGGAGGGGCTTTGCCCCGACAAGTTCGCGTTTGCCAAAGAAAAAGGAGGGTATAAAATGACCATCGAAGAACGGGCGGCACAGGCCGCTGAATGGAAAGCAACGGGCCAGTGCAACTGCACGCAGGCGGTGCTGAAAGTGTTTGAGGATAAGCTTCCGGTGGATGCCGACACCCTGATGAAACTGGCCGCGGGCTATGCCGCCGGCATGGGCTGTATGGAAAGCACTTGCGGGGCATTGATCGGTGCCGTGATGGTGGCGGGCATCGCCACGGACGGCAGAGGGACGCCCCGCGTTTCCAAAGAGCTGGTGCAGACATTCAAAGAAAAATGTGGTGCCACCATCTGCAAAGACCTGAAAGGCGTCGAGACCGGTACGGTGCTGTGCCCCTGCCCGGAGTGTGTCCGCAATGCAGTGCTTGCCTTGGGCGAAGTGCTGGGGGAATAACGAATAAAAACGAAATGCCGGGCGTGACAGCGGCTTTACTGCTGCACCCGGCATTCTGTTTTATTTGTTCATGCGGTGGTTCTTGTCGTTTTTTGTTCCATCCGGAGTCCTCTTTTCGATTCTGATTCCGACAATAAACGAAAGCAGAAAAACGGCAAGCCAAATCAAAACGCCATAGTGTGTCTTGAGCTGCCACACTTTCCCTACATACATGTCCGGTGTGATTCTCGCGGCATTTACTTTGATAATGAAATCGCCCAGCGACTGCCCGATCAGAATTCCCGCCCAGTTTCCAATCGCTGTGATAAGAGCCGCTTTATACTTTTCCAGAAAACAGAAAGTGACGGGTGCAGCCCATAGACACAAATAATAATGGTTTGCTGTCCATTCAAACAGGTAGATTCCATGAAACACTGTTTGAGACAGAAAGTAGCACAGCACATATGCTGAAAATACGATGAACAAAAAGCTGAAACAAGCTTTATTCTTTGAAAATGTGTTTTTCATATGGTGCTTGAACTCTATCGCAATTTGCATCTCTGTGTTTTCTTATAAAACAACTTGGCGGCTCACCTTGATACGATCTCAACTGTCGGCATCTTGCTATCTGATCCGAGTTCATCATCTTCTGCAACTCGATAACCGGTAACATTTATAGAATACATATAATCTGAAATATCCGGATTTTCTTCATCCTCTGAAAGTTCAACTTCAAATGGCTCAAATTCAAACACATAAGAGGTTCCTTCAAGGAGTTCTCCGGTCAAGTCCTTCTGGAAATGAAGTAAAAATGGCCTGTCCTGAAAGAAGTGAACAACAGCAATCGTTTTTCCCGGGAGGGCATAATAATCGGGCAAGAGCTGCTCAACAGTAGCCGTGAAAGAACCCGAAAATTGTGCAAAACGTTTTTCGTTTCCGGCCGCTTGCTGTTTTCCGTCATGATACCCTGCTTCGTAGCCGGCAGTGTAACCCTCTTTGTAGTTTGCATCAGGGGCATCCGAGTTTTGCGCACTCATTCCGCAGCCAGATAATGAAAGTACCAGCGCAAGACAAAGAACCCTTGCAACAATCTTTTTCATACGGTTCCCTCCATCGAAGAAGATGTCTGCGAATTTTAGAGAACGACCTATCATAATTTAATCCTGGTTTATTTCGTTTGTCCATAGAATTTTTCAAAATCGTATGACTGCACATAAATTTTGGAGAAATTTATAGCACAATCACGGTTTTTCTTCGCTGATACTCGGCTTATTTCCCTGCATCTTTTCCGCAGTGGCAAGACGTGGTAGAATAGGAATGAAATCATAGCTGTTTTGATAAATCGGAACTTTTTGAATGGAAATTTCAAACATCAAAAACAGGAGCAAAAACAAATGATGACGATTGCACAGATCATGGAAAAGATGATCGCCTTTTCCGAAGGAAACATCCACGACATCACGCATCTGAGCTGCGTGTGGACCTATGCCAAAACCATCGGGGAACTGGAGGGGCTGGGCGCAGACACGCAGTTTATTCTGGAAGCGGCGGCCATCACCCACGATATTGCCTGCCCGCTCTGCCGCAAGAAGTACGGCAATACCAATGGCAAATATCAGGAGCAGGAGGGTGCCCCGCTGGTGCGGGAGTTTCTGGCTGATACCGGTATGACGGCAGAACAGATCGACCGGGTGGCCTATCTGGTGGGGCACCACCATAGCCCGGCGCAGATCGACGGCATTGATTATCAGATTTTGATCGAAGCGGATTACATCGTCAATGCGTCCGAAAGCGGGTACAGCCAGCAGGCGATCCGAACCTTTCTGGAGCACACCATGAAAACAGCGGCAGGCATCCGGCTGACCAAAACAGTGTTTGGTATGTAAAAACACAAAAACAGCGCCCATTGTGAGCAGAAAAAACTCACAACGGGCGCTGATGTTTTATAACAACAGAGTTACGGAAACTTATACCTGATACGAACAAGCGGCATCCAGAAATGCATGGACTTTTTCCGCTGTATCGCGGCTGCCAAAGCAGCTGTGCTCGGTGTCCAGTGCGGCAATCTGCTGCATTTCGGCATCGGTCAGCGCAAAATCGAAGATGTCCAGATTTTCTTTCATGCGCCGCGGATTGGCTGATTTGACCAGCGGCACGATGTTCCGCTGCACCAGCCACCGCAGCACTACCTGTGCTACACTTTTGCTGTGGGCGTTTGCAATGGCGCAGAGGGTTTCGTTCTCAAACAGTTTGCCCTGCCCGGCAGCCAGCGGCGACCACGCCTGCATCTGGATGCCCGCGCGTTCCAGATAGGTGCGCTCGTTTTCCCGCTGGAAAAAGGCATTGCACTCAAGCAGGTTCACGGCGGGCTTCACCTTGTTCCAGAACAGAAAATCCGCCAGCCGGTCCTGCGTGAAGTTGTCCACGCCGATGGCCCGGACTTTGCCCTCTGCATACAGCTCCTCCATAGCCCGCCATGCGCCGTAGTAATCATGGTAGGGCTGATGGATGAGGTAGAGGTCAATGTGATCCAGCCCCAGCCGTTCCAGTGAGCGGGCAAAACCGCGCTTGGCACCTTCATAGCTGGTGTCGGTGACCCACAGCTTGGTGGTGATGAACAGCTCCTCCCGCGGTACGCCGCAGCGGCGGATGGCGCGGCCCACAGCTTCCTCGTTTTCGTAGGCAGCAGCGGTATCGATGAGGCGGTAACCGCTCTGGATGGCCTGCACGACGGCTTCCTCACAGGCGGCATCGGTCATGCGGAACACGCCATAGCCGATGCGCGGCATGGTGACGCCATTGTTCAGGGTGACAAAATCGTTGTTCATGCGGAGATCTCCTTTTTCTCTTGCTTTTTCATCCGTGTTGTGGGGCGGCAGACGATGAGCGCCGCCAGGATCAGAACAGCAGTGACGAACAGGCTGAGCGGGTAGACCAGCATCAGGGTCTGGAAGTTTGCATGGCGGGGGAACACCGCCTGCACCCAGAAAATGCGGATGCCGCAGACGCCCAGCGTCGTCAGGACGGCCGGGGCCAGCGAAATGCCGAAGCCCCGCAGATAACCCGACATCAGCTCATACAGCAGGCTGAACAGGTAGCCGGAGAAGATGATGGACAGGCGGGTATAGCCCAGTGCAATGACCTCCGGGTCGCGGTTGAACAGCGCCAGCAAAGAGTGCCCGAAGTGGAGCACAACGCCCATAACGGTCACGGTGACCAGTACATCTTCCAACAGGCAGAGCGCGAAGGTCTTGCGGCAGCGGTCGAGCTGCCGGGCACCGTAGTTCTGCCCCACGAAGGTGGTACAGGCCTGACTGAACGAGTTAAAGGTATAATAGGCGATGACCTCAATGTTGAATGCTGCACTGGATGCCGCAATCACCACGGTGCCGAGGCTGTTGATGGCCGCCTGCACAATGATGTTGGCAAAGGCAAACACGGCGCTCTGGATGCCGGCCGGCAGGCCGATCTGGACGATCTTGGCAAAGCTGGCACGGTCGAAGTGCAGGGCGTGGGCGCTCACGCGAATGGTCATATCCGTATGGGTCAGGCAGTAGAGCAGGAGCAGCGAACTGACCGCATTGGAGATCACCGTGGCGATGGCAACGCCGTTGACCGTCATCTTCAGCACGATGACGAAGAACAGGTTGAGCACAACGTTCAGCACGCCGGAGAAGGTCAGCGCAATCAGCGGCGTCCTATAATGTGATCTACGGGAACCCGCTTCAGCTGGTCCAGAGCGGGCTGGGGAATCTGCTGGTCACGCGCGACCTGCTGGCCCCGGAACTGGATCCTGGTGCCCGCTTTCTCCCGCTGGACCCGCCGCTGGAGACCCACTATATGCTCGTCTGGAAAAAGAATGCGACCCTGACGAAACCGGCCGAACGGTTCCTCTCCATGCTGACGGGGTGATCACAAAAAATGCTGCCGGGGATCGACCGTAACCGTCCATTCCCGGCAGCAGAAGCTGCGAAACGAATTATTTCCGGCGAGTCACCTGGTTGAGCAGCATCACGGCCAGAACAATGACGCCAATGACGAGAATGATGCCGACCATCCCGATGAGCATCATGGGCAGCGTGGTCATCCACGAAGAAAGATGAAGCATAATGATACCTCCGTTAAGCCATCAGGGTCAGGATCAGGCCGCCTGCAATGACGGACGCGATCTGCCCCGAAACATTGACGCTGATGGAATACATCAGCAGGAAATTCTGGTTGTCTTCTTCCAGTCCCATCTTGTTGACGACACGTCCGCTCATGGGGAAGGCAGAGATACCGGCCGCGCCGATCATCGGGTTCAGCTTTTTGCCTTCGGGCAGGAACAGGTTCAGCAGCTTTGCAAACAGCACGCCGCCTGCAGTATCAAAGACGAAAGCTACCAGACCCAGCGCAAGGATGAGCAGGGTGTCGGGACGGACGAACTTGTCGGCGGTCATCTGCCCGGCTACCGTCAGACCCAGCACAATGGTGATGAGGTTCGCCAGCACATTCTGTGCCGTTTCGCTCAGGGCGTTCAGTACACCGCACTCCCGCAGCAGGTTGCCAAACATCAGGAAACCGACCAGAGCCACACTGGCCGGAGCCACCATGCCGGCGATGATGGTGACGGCAATGGGGAACAGGATCTTGGTCAGTTGGCTGACATTGCCCTTCTCATAGGGCATCCGGATGCGGCGTTCTTTCTGCGTGGTCAACAGTTTGATGACTGGCGGCTGCACGATGGGAACCAGTGCCATGTAGCTGTACGCGGCCACCATGATGGCACCGAGGTACTGGGAGTTGAGGGTGTTTGCCACAAAAATGGCGGTGGGGCCGTCTGCCGCACCGATGACGGCAATGGAAGCGGCATCTTTCAGGTCAAAGAAGAAACCTGCCAGAAACAGCGTGAAGAAGATGCCGAACTGCGCCGCCGCACCAAAGAGCATGAGCCACGGCTTTTCCAGCAGCGGGCCAAAATCGATCATGGCACCAATGCCGATGAAAAGCAGCAGTGGAAACAGTTCGTTGGACATTCCCGCTTCAAACAGAGCGGAAATGGGGCCGACGGTGTCGCCCTGCGTGATGGCACCCGACAGGGGCAGGTTGACCAGAATGGCACCAAAACCCATGGGCAGCAGCAGGCTCGGCTCCATCTTTTTGGCGATGGCAAGGTAGATGAGCAGGGCACCGATGCCCCACATCACCACCATCTGCCAAGTCAGGTTCCCGAAATTGGAAAACAGACTTGCGAATGTGTTCAGAAAGTTCATTTTTCTTACCTCCTTGTGTTCCGGTACGGCGGCAAGAAAAAAGACTTCTGCCACAGTACCTTGTCTGTGACAAAAGTCTCAAGCGAACACATGACATCGGGCATTTCCGCCGTGATGACGCTGCCATGCAGCAGCTTCCCGGATGGAAAATCGGAAAACTGCCCTTTACTCCCTTTTATCAAAGGTAGTAAAGCAGAAAACAGGGGAGTTGTCAAGAAGAATGCAGAGATCTTTTCTGTATCTTATCTTGCTCAAAACTCCGGTTGCCCTTTTTCAGCAGTTTATTGACTTCTTCGTTGTGCTTGATGTCTTTATACGTCATGGTTTGCCGTTGTGTTCTCGGAGCCGTTGGAGGATGCAGAAAAGCGGCTGATTGCTGCTGTTTCGTAACGCTCGTATTGTGATTTTTGACAAGTATCCACCGTTTATTTTTTGTGAAGAACCGCCTTTGAATTTTGATTTTCATTTCTTTATAATAAAAATAGAACGGTGTCATGCCGGAATATATGGTAGAAGCACCTTTTGAAGATAGGAGAATCAAACATGAAACGAGTAAAAGCCGCCTGCATTTGCCAGACCCTGCACTTTATGCTGAAGGATGGCGAAGAACATCTTTATGCAGTCAAGCAGGTCAAGGATGAAGTTGAAAAGTACAAGAGAGATTTGGAGCGAAATCACACGCAGTACAAAATTGTGGAGCAGACCGAACAGCCGGATGGCTCCATCATCGTGAAGGTCATCAAGCAGTATAATTCTGCTCCTGTGGGTGACTATCTGAACTAATTACTCCTCTCATAAAAATGACCGCTTCCGTTCAAAAAACGGAGGCGGTCATTTTACGTCAATGGGATTTTACCATTGCTCAAAATGTACCCGGTCATCCTCATAGCGGCTCTCGCGAGGGACAGTAATATCCGCTTCCGGATAGCCAAGGGCGATGATGGAGTGCGGCACGATGGTCTCCGGCAGGCCGAACAACTTTTGCTGGGCTTCTACCCGGTCCATCTGGGGCCAGGTGCCCAGCCAGACTGCACCAAGCCCAAGCTCCTGCGCGGCAAGGCAGATATTCTGCGCCGCGATTGCACCGTCAATGACCCAATAATCCTTTGCCAAGCGGAATGCACGGTCGAGGTCGCCGCAGACGAGGATGCCAGCGGCGGCGTGCCGCAGCGGTTCGGCGGGGCGGCCATTAGCATCAGCCATCTGCGCCAGCTTTTCCGGGTCGGTCACGACCACAAACGACCAGTCCTTTGCATTGACGCAGCTCGGCCCGCTCATGGCGGCTTCCAATAGCTGATGCAGTGTTTCGCTTTCAATGGGCTTATCGGTAAATTTCCGGCAGTTGCGCCGGGTGAGAATGGCCTCCAGAGTGTTCAGAGGGATGTACCTCCTGCGTTGATTTGCCCCCAGTATAGCACAGCGGTTTGAAAATTTCATGTGCGGTTTGGCTTGCAATTTTGCGGCGTTCCGGTTATAATACGTTCCGAACCAAATACAAAAAGTCGGCTGACAAAGCGTGAAATCCTGAGGAATTGCTACTCCTCAACGATTTCGCGCTTTTTTGTTTGCCCGAAAAAGGAGAACGTATGAACTCGAAAAACAAACTGGCGGAAATGCCCATCCGCCCCCTGCTCTACACCATGGCGGTGCCGCTGATGCTGTCGCTGCTCATCCAGTCGCTGTACAACATCGTGGACAGCATTTTTGTGGCGCGCCTGTCGGAAACAGCCCTGACCGCCGCTTCCCTTGTGTATGCCATCCAGTTTTTGATGATCGCCATTGGTGTGGGCACTGCCGTTGGTCTGAACGCCCTGCTCTCCCGCAAGCTGGGGCAGAAAAAGCCGGAGGAAGCCTGCCGTGCCGCCACCACCGGCCTGTTTCTGATGCTGGGAACCTCGCTGGTGTTTACACTGGTGGGGCTGCTGTTCTCAAACCAAATCGCCGCCGCATTGACGAACGACCCGGATTTGCAGGAGCTTTGCCGGGAATATCTTTCGGTGAACCTCGTGTTCTGCTGGGGCATCTTTTTGCAGACCTACGGCCAGCGGCTTTTGCAGGCCGTGGGTGATACGGTGCTGTCTATGATTTCGCTCATCATCGGTGCTGTGGTGAACATCATCCTTGACCCCATCATGATTTTCGGCCTGCTGGGCTGTCCGGCCATGGGCATCCGGGGCGCTGCTATCGCCACCGTCATCGGTCAGCTCATTGGTGCGGCCGCTGCGTTGTGGTTCAACCGGGTCAAGAATCCGGTTATTCATGTCCGGCTGAATGGCTATCGCTTTTTGTGGCAGGATGTGGCCGACATTTATCGGGTCGGCCTGCCCACCATCGTGATGCAGGCCATCGACAGTGTGATGACCTTTGCGGTCAACGGCATTTTGCTGGGGGTGTCCTCCACGGCGGTGGCGTTCTTCGGCATCTACTACAAACTGCAAAACTTCCTGATGATGCCGGTCAACGGTCTGGGGCAGGCGGCGATCCCGGTGGTGGGCTTCAACTACGGCAGCGGCCAGTCCGACCGCGTGAAGCAGGCTTGGAAAGTGCTTCTGCCCACCGGCGTAGTGTTTGCATTGTGCGGCACAGCGGTGTTCCTGCTGTTCCCGGCGCAGTTGCTGGGGCTGTTCTCGGCCAGTAACGAAATGCTGGCCTTTGGTGTGCCTGCCCTGCGCATCATCTCGGTGATCTTCCTGTTTGCAGTCACAACCATTCTGTGCGGCTACTTCGCGTCCGGCCTTGGTAACGGCATTGTCAACATGATCGGCGGCGCGCTCCGTCAGATGGTGGTTCTGGTGCCGTGTCTATGGCTGCTCATCCGCACGGCGGGCATCGACAAAGCGTGGTTCGCGTTTTGGGTGTCTGAGGTGGTGGCTTGCGCATACAGCTTGTGGGCGGTGCGAAAAGAGCTGAGAAACAAAGTGAAGTAACAAAAAGAAATCGGGCGGAACGCTGGGAACACCAACATTCCGTCCGATTCTTTTCATTGTCGATTAGTTTGCAGCGGGAACCGCCACATTCACCGGAAGGACATAAACGCCATCTGCGGTGTAGTAGGTGATCTGGGTGATGGTTTTGCCGATCATCGAAGCATAGTAGGCATCGTCTGCGTCAAAGCCCAGCTCGGTGCCGCGCCAGATGTTCGTCACATGGTGCAGGCCGTACTCCGCACCGTCCGCAGTCGTCATCACAACGCCGTAGACCTTATCAAATGAAATTTTTGAGATAGCCATAACTAACATTATACGCTAAAAGAAAAGCCGGTGTGGACTTAAGTCAGCTGGTTAGAAATGGCTAACGAGCGGCTTTAAGATATCATGATTGGGTAAAATTGTCAAGATGATTTATCGCAAAAGCAGAAAGCTTTCCGGGGAACGGGCGGGAAGCCGAAAGGAAACGGCCTGTCAAATCTACCGGGACCTGGTTTTGGAGAACATCGAGGAGGATGCCCTCATCCCAGATCCCCGGATAGACGGGAACAGCTGGACGAGATCGTGAACATCCCGTTCACCGTACCAGCAGGCCAGACAGCCAGCCGTCCCGTCGCCGCCGCTGCTGCCCTTGCCGCAGACCACCAGCAGCCTGCCGGGCCGCGAAAACTGCTTTTGCACAAGAATCTCCCTTTGTCATTTTGCGCATAGTGCACGACGCAAACTTTGTGGAAAAACGCCTTTGAAGCCATAGGACGCTTTATGGTACAATAAAGATGGATGAAAATGCGCAGGAAAGTCCGTTTTGTGCGGGCTGTACCACTTGGATGAAAGAGGAGCAATATGGCAAAGTATCAGGCAGGAATGCTCGTGGTCTATGGAAATCTTGGAGTGCATGAGATCGAAACGGTTGGTCCGCAAAGCTTTTGCGGCGAACCGGCAAAGGACTACTACACCCTTCGCCCTTATTTTTCGGATTCCCACGATCGCAGCTATATCCCCACCGAGAAAGAGGACGTTCTCCGGCCGGTCAGCCCGGCAGAACAAATCACGGTTGATTTGGAGAAGATAAAAACAGAAGAACTTCCGGCTCCCGTCTCCAACAACCAGACGGTCTTGGCGGAACATTATCAGGCCGTGATCCACACGAATGACTTCTACGAATATCTGAAACTTTACAAAGAACTGTCCCGGAAGCAGATCGCCCAGCGGGGCAGAGGACGCAAGGTCAATGCCATGGACAGCCATTTTTACCAGATGACAGAGCACGTTCTGCAGGAAGAACTTGCTGCTGCGCTGCACGAAACACAGGAGGACGCAGGCAAACGGCTGGCTGAGGCAGTGAAGTAAAAAGGACCGCTTCCATGCAAAAAACGGAGGCGGTGCTTTTGTTTTGGGCAGCGTAAACGAGCGACAACTGCCAGCCAAGCTGGCGGCTTTGACTTTCATGGGCCCGGAGGGCACGTCTTGCATCGACCTGTGAAATCCGATATACTAAAATAAATACACCCACTGTACGGCGCGCATCTGCTCCTGCCCGAAGGAAGCCGTTGAATACGGCGAAAGAGCGCGGGAGAGCCGTGTTATCAAAAGGATGCAGTGCGGCTCGCCATAAAAGCAGCCGGAATGCGGTGGGGTGTAAAGGAGCGACAGGATCCGTTCCGGAGATTCAAGAATGGAAATGAATGGCTGGAAGTCAATCGGGATTTGTGGACGAAATCTGCATTGGGACATTGGCGGAGCGTTTTACGCGGAATGGAGGAAACAAAAATATGGAAACAGTCTATATCGCAGGCGGATGCCTGTGGGGCGTACAGCATTTTTTTGACACGGTGCCCGGTGTGCAGATGACCGAGGCCGGCAGAGCCAACGGAACGACCGACTCGCTGGATGGCCCATACGACGGCTATGCAGAATGCGTAAAAGTGGTCTTTGACGAGAAGCGCACGAGTGTTCCGGAACTGATGGCGCATCTGTTTGAGATCATCGACCCCTACAGTCTGAACAAACAGGGCGTTGACGTCGGCAAGAAATACCGGACGGGGCTGTACAGCACAGACCCAAGACATCTGGAAGAAGCAAGAGCCTTTATTGACCACCGGGAAGACCGGGACAAGATCGTTGTGGAGGTGCTGCCGCTGACAAATTACGTCCGAAGCGCCGAGGAACATCAGCACCATCTGGAACGGCACCCCGAAGACTGCAGCTACTGCCACATCCCGGACGAGGTCCTGAACAAATACAGGCGGTAAAGCCCCGGAAAACGGCAGCAGCCCTTAGCGTGTGACGGCAGAATAGAAAAAAGGACCCCTCTGCAAGCCTTGAAAAAGGCCGACAGAGGGGTCCCTTTTACGTATTGCGTCTGTACCCGTTTTCATCCCGGTATTCGGGGTGGTCCTTGAGGTAAGGATCCCGGTCGCCGCAGATGGTGAAGTCGCATTTGTACCCGTTTGCGCAGGTGGTCGTGCGGATCAGTCTGGCGTGGATCAGCTCCATGGACGCATAATCCACGTTGCACAGGGCGGCCATGATGTCGGTCAGCCCGTGCTGGATCGCAAATTCCGCCACAGGGCACGCGGTGAACTCGTAATAGATGGGCTTATCCTTCTCATAAGGAGCCACTGCCATTTCGTAGTCGTGCCATTCGTCGCAGCGTGCTTTGGCAGAGGTGAAAGCCCGGTGCAGCAGCCGCCTGAAAAACGGCTTGTTGCAGTCCACAAATTTCAGTCGGCGGAACGAGGGCAGGATCAGCGCTTCTTCCATCTCCTCGATCTCCCGGAACGAGGTCACGGCTTTGCACACCACATAATAGCTCAGGATGGCGATGCAGTCGTAGGTGCCGCCCGCACCGTTGTGGAAATTTTTTGCGCCGCCAAGGTCGGTGCGCCAGTCCGAGAGAAAGGCTGCATACTGCCGCTGCACCTGCTCCCAGACGGCTTCCCGCCGGGCTTCCGGGTAGTGCAGAGCGATTTTGGCCAAAATCTCCTTTTTGCAGGGCTTGGAGTAGAGCACATGGCAGTTCCGGTCAAATTGCAGTTCGCTGTCTTTCATACAGGCTCCTCTTTTCGCTTCAGGCAGGGTGGATATTCTGCGTTTTGAGAAAAGAATACCACATGCGGTTTGCGGTGTCAAACGAGGAGGGCTGGCCCTTGACGGCAGGTGCGGAATGCGCTATACTTCCCTTAAAGTTATACATAACTAACCATGAAGGGAAAGCGTTATGACAGATGCATTTTACGGGATCCTGATCCCATTTCTGGGCACCTCACTGGGGGCGGCCAGCGTGTTTTTTCTCAAGCAGTCGCTGGGGGACCACATCCAGCGTGCGCTCACCGGGTTTGCGGCGGGCGTGATGGTGGCGGCGTCCGTCTGGAGCCTGCTCATCATCCATTTTGTGCAGCTGGAAGCGCTGAACTGGTGCAAAACGGCCATCCCCATCGGCTGCGCACTGGGCACCGTCACCTGCTGGGTGCTGTGCCTGATTTTGCGCTTTGTCGTAAAGGGCGAGTGGGTGGACATGCCGCTCTTTGCGGTGAGCATCAGCGGCATCCTCAGCGGTGCCGTGGTGGGCGTTGTCACCGTGTTCATCGCGGCCCATTCCCCGGCCCGGCAGGCGGCGCGGGTGTCCCCGGCGGCAGTGGTCTCCGGCAATGCAGACACATCGTCTCATTACGCCGCCCACGCGGCAAAGCCCGGCCTGCTGAAAGTGGAGACCTCTCTCGGCATCCACCACGCCATGGGTGTCAGGAAAAACCTGTTCCTGATGACCGGCTCTTTTGCGCTGATGATCGTGCTGTTTCTGGCGTTTTCGGCCTGTCTGGATATCGTGCACAAGCTTCTGCCCTCGGTGAACAGCCATCTCACGCCGGATTTTTCCATCTACAGCGTGGATGACACCAATTCCCTCGACCCCGGCATGGCTGACGAAATTGCGGCTCTGCCCGGCGTGAAGTGCACCTACGGCACCATGTCCCGCACGGCACAGCCTGCCCGGATCAACGGCGCGGAAACCACCATCGACCTCTATTCCTACGGGGACGCCATGCTGGACGACGCCAAAAGGTCCGTTGCCAGCGGCGACCTTTCCAAGGTCTACGGCGACTCCGGCTATGCGTTGGCCATTTTCAGCGACGCAACCCGCCTGAACGTGAGCGACAGCGTCACGGTCAACGGCCAGACGCTGGAGATCGCCTGCGTGCTGTCCGAGGGCATCGGCAGCATCAGCGGTGCACCCGTCATCGTCTGCTCGGGCGAGACGTTCACCCGCCTGACCGGTGAGACCCATTACATGCTTCTGAATGTCCTTGCGGAGAAAGACATCTCCGACGCCGCGGTGCAGAAGCTTTATGCGCTGGCAGGCGACGCCGCCGTGTCGGACAACCGGGAGCTGCAAAGCGAGGTCAACGGCTCTTACTGGGTGTTCCGCCTCGCGGCCTACGGTTTTCTGGCCATCATCTCCCTCATCACGGTGCTGAACATCGTGAACAGCATCTCCATGGGCGTTTCGGCCCGCACCAGGCAGTACGGTGCCATGCGCGCCGTGGGCATGGAGGGCCGGCAGATCACCAGAATGATCGCCGCCGAGGCCGTCACCTATGCCGCCTGCGGCACCGTGACCGGCCTTGTGCTGGGCCTTGCGCTCCATCACCTGATCTATGCAAAGATCGTCATCACCCACTTCGGCGGTGTGTGGAAGGTGCCGGTGGAGTCCATTGCGCTGGTCGTCCTGCTGGTGGCGGCCTCCTGTGTGCTGGCGGTGCACGGCCCGGCCCGGCGCATCCGCAATATGCCCATCACGGCCACCATCAACGAACTGTAACATCAGGCCCCGGGGAACGGCAGAACGCCCCCGGGGCTTTTGCTGTTGCCGCGGCCCTTGACGGATATGGAAAGTGTGCTATAATGGTTGCACCTACAACGATGTAGGTGCATCTTTTGCAAAGACACCGGAGGTGCCTATGGATATCACACAACGAAAGATCACAAAGATCGCGCGGGAAGCGGAAAAACTGGTGCTGCTCACGGTGCGGGAGGAAGGCGTCGGCACGGCGGAGATCGACCTCATCCATGCGCTGCGCCACCACCCCGGCTGCACGCAGGCCCAGCTGGCCGAGCTGCTGCACGCGGACAAGGCCGCCATTGCGCGGCGCACGAAAAACCTGGAGGCAAAGGGCTACCTGACCCGGCAGGATGCCCCCAACGACCGGCGCAGCCAGCTGCTGTACCCCACCGAAAAGGCAGAAAACCTGAAGTCCTCCAAGGCGGAGGTGGAAGCTGCTTTCTATGAATATCTGACCGGTGTGCTCACCGAGGAGGAAGCCGCTGCCTTTGCGGCTTCTTTGAACAAACTGTACACCGCGTCCAAGACCGAGAGCCGGGCGGGCTTCCCGCACTTCCGAAAAGCCGCAGGAGGTGAAACGACCCATGAAGCCCATAAAGAATGATAAGACCTTCCGCCCGGACCGGGTGCTCTCCTACTTCCGGGTGGAGTGGCTTCCGCTGGCTTTCGTGACCCTTTCGGGCCTTGTGTATAACATCGGCCTGCTGGCAACGCCCTGGTTCGAGGGGCGGTTGGCCCAGTGCCTGGCGGATATCCTGGGCGGCAGCGAAACGGCGGCCAATATGGCGCTGCTGGTGCTGGCCTACATCCTCGTCACCCTGCTGGTGCAGGCGGCGCGGTTCATCAAGCGGTTCTATGTGCGCCGCTTTGCCAACAACATCAACCGCCGGATGAAAGGCATCCTGTATGCCAATCTGGTGCGGCAGAGCAAGGCCGCGCTGGAACAGCAGGGGGCCGGTGAGCTGATGACCAAAGCCATCTCAGACGTGGACGACTGCGTGGAAGGAATGCGCAAGTTCACCACCGAGATCTTTGATACCGGCGTGGCGCTGGTGGGTTATGTGGTCATGCTGTTGGTGTACGACTGGCGGCTGGCCCTGCTGAGCCTGCTGTTCACGCCCTTCTCTTATGTATGTGCAGCGTGGATGAAAAAGCCGGTGCAGCGGGCCGGTGCGGCCTACAAAAAAGCCGCCGGTGCCCTGAGTGCTGCCACGCTGGACCGCGCCCAGAACGCCGTCACCTATCGCATTTACGGCTGTGAGGACGCCCGGGTGGAAAAATACGAGGATGCTCTGAACACCTACGAAAAGACGGCGGTGCGCAATAATGTGTGGCAGTCCGCCCTGCCGCCGCTGTATCTGGCGGCGTCCAATGCGGGCGTGCTGTTCATTTTGTGGTTCGGTGCAAAGAACGTGCTGGGCACCGGCTGGAGCGCCTGGGACATTGCAGCCTTCACCACCTTCCTGTCCTGTTTCACCAAGCTGGTGGTCAAGTCCTCCAAGGTGGCAAAGCTGTTCAACGCCGTGCAGAAGGCGGAAGTCTCGTGGAAGCGCATCAAGCCGCTGATGAAGCAGCCCGAACCGCTGGAAGCGCTGAACGTCCCGGCGGCACAGGATGTCACGCTGGAGAACCTCGCCTTTGCCTATGGCGGGGAGCCCATCTTCTCCGGCCTGAGCCTGACTGCCCGCCCCGGCGATATCATCGGCGTCACCGGCCCGGTGGCCTGCGGCAAATCCACCTTTGGCCGGGTGTTCCTGTGCGAAGCACCCTATGAGGGTTCGGCGAAGTTTGGCGGCAGAGAGTTCTCGGCCCTGACGGCGCAGCAGATCGCTGCCACCGTCGGTTACCTGGGCCACGACCCGGAACTGAGCGCCGACACGGTGCGCAGCAATGTGCTCTGCGGCAGCGAACAGGACGCCATGCCGTGGCTGGCCGCCGCCGCACTGGACGGCGAAGTGCAGGCCATGGAAAACGGCGCGGACACCGTCATCGGCCCCAGCGGCACACGGCTTTCGGGCGGCCAGGCCCAGCGCCTGGCGCTGGCCCGCA